>ENA-UOWO01000461-UOWO01000461.1-activated-sludge-metagenome-genome-assembly--contig:-NODE-461-length-59402-cov-22.293528_pt1 | contig 59402 bp, 48 predicted proteins | sample MGYA00238148_ERZ761564 | MGnify/ENA primary metagenome ERZ761564 (study PRJEB28885, sample SAMN05720194) | activated sludge metagenome | isolation source: Anaerobic digester | place: USA...
AGAATACGTGGCAGGACGTATTCTAATACGTGAACGACGTATTGGTTTAGGTGGCAGACGTATTTGACGGTCAAAAAGACGTATCTGATGATCAAAAAGACGTATCTGACGAGATAAATTACGTCTTGGAGGGTGTGGAAGACGTATTTGGGGGTGTGTCGGACGTATCTGGATAGGTAAGACAATGGCTTCATAGTGAAAAGGTTACAGCGCAATGGTTACTTCACAACAAAAGCAAAAGAGCCACGCTCAAGGAAAAAGCGTTCAAAGTTGCCTAAGCTGTCATAAGGCCTGATGAGTTCCACATTGTTGTCCAGCGGGTTGACGGTGCCCGAACCCATGGTATTGAAGATGTCCTTGCGGGTAATTCCGGTTACATTATCTAAGAGCGTGTTCGGGATTTTTTGCCGGCGCTTGAAAAGATGGATTTTTTGTACGTTTTGCTCGTTTTTTCATGCGCATAGCGGTGACTATGTAAATGAAAAAAGGTGAAAAACGCGCAAAAAAGCCGCTTTTCAGGCCCGGCAAAAAAATCCCGAACATGCTCTAAAAGAGGTAGGCCATTCACGCCTCCCCGTACGTTCAAAAAAAATTGCGAACCCTACACCAAAAGTAGAAATTGAGACCGGCATGCCGGTATATTTATCCAGTAAAATCACGACATAATGGCCAGATTTACCCTCTTGTTTTTCCTGTGCGCACTTTCCATGCGGACATCGGCACAAACCAATTTTATCATTACCAACCCGGCAGCCGAACAGGTGCTGCAAGGTAATTACGACCCGGCGCAGTATGCCGCAAGTGTGGTGATCGACGACCCTGCGGTCATTGCTGCCGAACTGAGCGCGCGTATTTCGCCCGACAGCCTCCGCTCGTACATCACCCGGTTGAGCATGTTCGGCAACCGCAACACGGGCAGCGATACCTTGTCCGACACCTGGGGCATCGGCGCGGCCCGCCGCTGGGTATTGTCCCGGTTTCAGGAATTCAGCGCCGAAAACGAGAACCGGCTGCTGCCAGGATATTTCCAGTTCGACCGGGTCATCTGCACCGTGGGGCAGCACCGCAACATCATGGCCGTACTGCCGGGCACCGATCCCGATCCGAACGGCGTGATCATCGTGGAGGCACACATCGATAGTCGTTGCGAAGGTCTCTGCGACACCGCCTGCCTGGCGGAAGGGGTGGAAGACAATGCCAGCGGCACGGCGCTGGTGATGGAACTGGCCCGCGTGCTGTCGAAATATTCCTTTAAAAACACGATCGTTTTCACGCCGGTCATCGCCGAAGAACAAGGCCTGTACGGCGCCGAAGCGTTTGCCATTTATTGCAAAAACAACAGCATTCCCGTGCGGGCGGTGCTGAACAACGACGTGATCGGCGGCGTCATCTGCGGGCATACGGCCTCGCCGCCGGCCTGCTCCGGGTTCAACACCATCGACTCCACCAGCGTGCGGCTTTTTTCCTCCGGGGGATTTAACTCTCCGCACAAACAACTGGCGCGTTTTATCAAACTGGAATACGCCGAAAACCTCAAGGCAACGGAGGCGGTGCCCATGAACGTACGCATCATGTCGCCCGAAGACCGCACCGGCCGCGGCGGCGACCATATCCCGTTCCGGAGCCGCGGATATCCGGCCATGCGTTTCACCTCCGCCAACGAACACGGCGACGCCGGCGTGGACGAGCCCGGCTACGACGACCGCCAGCATTCCACCCGCGACGTGCTGGGCGCCGATACCGACAACGACGGGGTGGTGGATTCCTTTTACGTGCAGTTCAACTACCTCGCCCGCAATGCACTGATCAATGGTAATGCTATCGCTATGGCTGCCCGCGCAGTGCCTACTCCTGCCGCTTTTACCGCCACGCGTTTCAACGGCATATTGTCCGTCGACATCGACGATCCGGCCGGGCCGGGCAACTATCGCGTGGCTTTACGTACCACTACCAACGACTGGGATACGGTATACACGCTGACCGGCGCAACGGCGGGCGATTTCCAGGTTGCGGTTGCGGGGATTTGGTACGTGAGCGTGGCGCGGGTAGACGAGACCGGGATCGAGAGCCTGTTTTCTATTGAAAAAACGGTGCTGGTGTCGGGAACGACCGACCCCGCTGCGGAAGAAACGGAAAAACCGATCCGGCTGCTTCAAAACAAACCGAATCCGTTCGACGAAGCCACCTGGATCAGTTTCTGGGTGAACGAGGTGCCGGCTTACCGGAAATCTGTCATTCAAGTCGACGATATGAACGGAAAACGCGTGCAGGAAATACCCGTCGATTTGAAACAAGGTATGAACGAGGTGATGTATACACACGGCTACGGCGTACACGGCGCGTTTGCGTATAGCCTGGTGATCGATGGCAAAACGGTGGATGTGCGGCGGATGGTGTTTGCGAATTAGATATCACAACCATATTAGACATTAAGAGCGTGTTCGGGAATTTAGATTTGGGCTACATGCGGAAAATTTTGTTTCGCTTGTCGTTAAAATTTTCGCCGTAGGTATCCGGCTACGGCTGCAAATTTTGCCTAAACCGGAACAAAATTTTCTCGCCTTCGCCTCAAACTAAATTCCCGAACACGCTCTAAAACCTGCGGACATTGAAAAAAATAATCTTTTTCCCTTTCCTGCTACTTTCTCATCTGCTGACCGCGCAAGCCGATTTTTACAATTATTCCAATGCAGGATTTAGTTGTATGATCGTAACTCCCGACAACAGGCTGATTGCCTGTGGAAGAACTTACGGAGGCGATCATGCCGAATTATGGGGACTGGAACCAAATGGCGATGAAGCATGGCACACGACCCTGCCTGTTTCCCCATCTACCTATCTGTCACACATCAGCCGTACAAATGACGGAAACTATATTGTATCCGGCGATGCCTCTGTCGGTATGGGTTTTTCCAAACCGCTGTTGATCAAGTTTACACCGACCGGCCAGATGCTCTGGTCCATGATGCTCCATCCACCTACCCACTTTAAATTAGGAAGTACCTTTCAACTGCCCGATGGGTCCTATCTGATGGTCGGTGTGTCGGGAAGTTACGATAGTTATGTCGGGACATACAATCACAGTGCGTTTAAAATGGATAGCACACTGACGAATACGCTGGCTTACAATGAATACCCGATAGAAGGCGATACATTCTTTACCAATGCTCATTTGCCTGTGCAGGCGGTCTTGAGTGCCGACAAAAAATTCGTCGTCAGCACTACTGTAGACAATGCGAGCGGTAGCATCATCGATTCGGACAGTTATGTATACAAATGGTCGGCTGAAGGGGAACAAATCTGGAAAACCCAAATCAATAACGGCCAATATGATGATGTGGAAGCATGTACCATTCTTTCAGACAGTACAATTGTTATTACCGGGATTTATAATGAATCGACCTGGCCAAATTATCACGAATTGTTTCTCTCTAAATTAAACTGGGATGGAGACATTATCTGGCAACGCTTTATAGACAGCACCGGCTTGGGTGATCCTCCTAAAGGGGTTGAAGTAACGGAATTGGACGGAGGGGACTTGTTGATTACTGCCATCAGGTATAATACCCCGTTTAATATATTATTGATTATTACGGATTCAGTCGGCACAGAAAAGCACCGTCTTTTTTTAGAACGCCCCGATCATGAGGATTTTGTCAGTTCCACCGTACTCATGGCCGAAAACAGGGTTGCCATCGGAGGTAGCCAGGATCAATTCTGGGATCACAAGAATCTGTTGGTGCTCTTTCCGCTGTCCATTATTTCCGGTACGCGTGATATCAGTGTCGACCCGCCCGGGTTTCAGGTATTTCCCAATCCGTTTCATTCCAGTGTCAGCCTGGATTTGGATGCACAAAAATTTCCCGATGCCGCTGCGCTGCGTTTATCCATCTTTAACAGCGACGGAGTCAGGCTATACAATGGTAGTTTTATACAAAATCCTGATCTTAAAAATTATCCGCCCGGCGTTTATTACCTTATGTTGACGGACAAAACCTGTGCAAAATCTTTTGTAAGAAGAGTCATAAAGCAGTAATCCTAACTATTTTTCCATGAAAAAGACCATCTTCTTCCTGGCGTTTTTGCAGATTATATCTTTCACGAGCAAGGCCTGCGATTGTGCTAATTCATACTTTTGCTCCCTGATAAAAGATACTTCATCCAGAATGGCTATCGAGGCCAGGGTTATAGCCCATAAAAATTATGGTATGTATAATCAGGCCGTTTATTTGCAGGTCATAAAAAAATACAAGGATGAACTGTCGATAACAGATACGATCAAAATATATGGCTCACCCAATGAAGCGGCTTGTGCTGTCAATGTTGCAGCAGATTTTTCGCTCGGAAGTATTGTTTTCCTGGCCTTCAGCCATATAGATGATTATGCCTGGGACGGCCCGATTGTGAACCCCGATGCCGGGCAGGAAAATTTTTCAGAATTCAAACCCTTGTCGTGTAATATGGTGCTTTTGAGGGTCGAGGAAGGCATCGTGGTCGGAGCGATCAGCGAGGGCGTGTACAATTATCCGCTGGGCAATTTCCTCACCGCACTACAGGACTGCAACTATCCGCCGATTGAAACGGTGGAATACAAGTGCCCGGAAGTAAACTACACCGTTTTCCCGAACCCTTCACCGGACGGCAGGTTGCACATCAGAAGCGAGTTTGTTTCCGACTACGCTGAAAAAATCCGCGTTTTTTCCATTGAAGGGCGGTTGATACACGAATATTCCGGTCTGAGAGGCGGGCCGGTAAAATCCATGGAAATTGACCGGTTGGGAAGCGGGATATACGTTTTGGAAATAACCTGCGGCGGCAGGATTTATTACAAAAAAGTGCTGGTGATGTAGGAGCCTGCGGTTTCTTTTAAATGTATTTTTTGGGAACAAGATCTTAATTGTACCCAACTTTTAGTGCCGCATGGCCGGTCTTGACACACGTTACCATTTCCCTTCCTGTTAAAAAGCGACTCCAGGCTCATATCTGCCGACGGGGCTTGCTGCTGTTGCATCTACCGTCAACTTAATAACCGATTCATATGAAAAAGATCCTTTTCATCCTTACAATCCTCATTGCCTCGGCCACGGAAAGCAGAAGTTGCAGTTGTATACTTGTTCATTTTTGCCAGTACGTACAGGATACCACGGTCAAGATCGCCATACAAGGCAGGGTTATTTCCAATAAAACCTATTCCGATGATAATCAGGCGGTTTACATGCAGGTACTGAAAAAATACAAGGAAGACATCCTCATCACCGACACCATCAAAGTGTACGGCGGACCCAACGAAGCAGCCTGCGATGTGGATGTTTTATGGCATTTTCAGGTGGGCGACACGGTGCTGCTGGCTTTCGGATACGTTTATTATTACCCGCCGGTGGTGAACCCGGATTCGCTGCATGAAAATTACTTCGGTTTGAGACCGCAGTTGTGTAATATCGTGGAATTGCATGTGTTTGACGGCATTGTAAATGGCGCTATCAGTCCCGACGTGTGGCAATACCCGCTTGATCATTTCAATGATGCCTTGCATGATTGCAGTTTTACCACTTCCGTGCACCCGGAGCAATACGCAGGCAATCACATCAACGTTTATCCCAATCCGTCTGCCGATGGGAAAGTATACCTGCAAACGGATTTACCGGTTGATCTGATCGACCGGATCCGGGTGTTTTCGGTAGATGGGCGGCTTGTAAGGGAAATGACGGGGCTGAACAATGGATCCGTGATCCTGCTCGACACGGGCGACCTTGGTAATGGCCTGTATGTGCTGGAAATCCAGTGCGGAGCAAAAATGCTCTATCGGAAATTAGAAGTGAGAGGTGAGAAGTGAGAAGTGAGATGCGTAGAGTGCGCCGCTTCGCACCAGCATTAGAAGTGAGAAGTGAGATGCGTAGAGTGCGCCGCTTCGCACTTGGGCAATCTAAGCGTAACGTTGATTCAGGAGTATTTTTATACCTGTAAAGTTATTTCAAAACGACACAGCACAATTAGATCGAAGCGGTGTACTCTACGCATCTCACTTCTCACTTCTCATCTCTCACTTCTCACCTCTCACTTCTCACTTCTAATGCTGGTGCGAAGCGGTGTACTCTACGCATCTCACTTCTCACCTCTCACTTCTCACTTCTATTTTCCAGCCTCGCCCGCATTTGCTCCTCCACCCGGTTCTTCAGCGGTTGAATATCTTCCTGCCCCATATTTGCTGTCACAATCGGTTTTTCCCACACAATGCGCACCACGCCCGGACGTAGCCCCGAACCATTCGCAGTGATTTCGTGGATATTAATGAGCGTTTGTACGGCCACCGGCGCGCCGGTTTGAATGGCGATTCGGAAAGCCCCGTCATAAAACGGCCCGAGCGGATCATCGCTTTTATTCCGGCTGCCTTCGGGGTAAATAAAAATGCTGTAACCTTCTGCGAGGTTCTGTTTGAGGGCCACCACGCTGCGCGCCCGGCTCATGGCGCTGCTGCGGTCGACGATCAGGCACATTTTGCGCACGACGAACCCGAAAATGGGTATTTTTTGAAGTTCCTGTTTGGCCAGAAAACGAAAAATACCGGGAAATGCATGGGCATTGACGATAAAATCGAGCGACGAGCGGTGGTTGCCCACGATGACGTACGATTGTTTCGGATCGAGGTATTCCCTGCCGGTCACTTTTACACGAATACCTACCAGCGTGAGAAACGTAGGTGTAAACACGTGGTGCAGGTACCAGATGTTGTTGTGCAGCGCCCGGGCGCCCGGCGTGACGATCATATTCAGGCCCACCAGCGGCAGACTCACCAGCATCAGCAGCAAGAAAAGAATAGCTGCGTAAGCGGCCCAGATTTTATACAGGAGCATTTTCATAAATCGCCGCAAATATAGTCCGAAGTGCGAAGTCGTCAGTACGAAGTCCACATTATCGAGCGGTAAGGTGACTTCGCACTTCGCACTGACGACTTCGCACTGCATTAAGACTTCGCACTTATTATATCTCCACCCGGAGCCCTTCCACAGCCGCGTGCGTGTTTTGAAAAATAGGGCGCGCCTCTGCGAGGTGCGCTTCTTCATTTTCGTATCTGCCTGAAATATGACCGATCAACAGTTGCCGCACACCGGCAAGACGGGCAATTTCCGCCGCCTGGGCCGCGGTAGTATGGCAGGAAATACGGGCTTCTTCCAGGTGTTCGTTGGTAAATGTAGCCTCATGGTACAGCAAGTCCACGTTTTTGATCACGGATACCACATCGTCCGAAGGAGCGGTATCGCTGCAAAAGGCGTAACTGCGGGGCCGCGGCGGCGGCTCCGTCAGTTCGGCATTGGGCACAATGCGGTCATCTGGTAGAACCAGGTCGTCGCCGGCCTTAATACCGGGAATCAACGGATATGGAATAAGATACTCGTCTATTTTGCTTTTCAGAATGTTGCGGGGCTTCGGTTTTTCCCGGAACAACCAGCCGGAAGTAGGAATGCGATGCACCAGCGGGATGGTCCACACCTCGATTTTGCTGTTTTCAAAAACCTTTTGATGCACCGTCACATCCACCTCGGTGCATTCGATCGGGTACGGGAAAGTGATATTGCAAATCCGGGCCGTAGATTCAATCAACTCGTGCAAACCCGGCGGAGAGAAAATCTGGAGCAATTCGGTTCGGCGTTTCAGGCACCAGCTGGTCAGTAGCCCGATGAGGCCAAAAACGTGGTCGCCATGCAGGTGGCTGATAAATATCTGGTTGACACGGTCGGCTTTCACACGGTGGTAAAATGCCTGCATCTGCATGCCTTCGCCGCAATCGATCAGAAAATACTGGTTATCCACCTGCAATACCTGCGCAGTGTAGTGGCGCCCGTGAAAGGGGCCGCCGGAGCCCGTGCCAAGTACGGTGAGTACCATGGTATTGCGTTGTTTATGGAGTGTTTGGGACGAAACACGAAACACTATACCCCAAACACCCTATTTGTTGTTCTTCATGAATTCAGCGGCGCCGTCCAGTTCTTCATAAAAATCCTCTCCGTATTTTCGGATAATGGCCGACTTAAGGAACTGATATACAGGTACTTGTTCTTTTTCGCCGAGTTCGCAGGCGGCGGAACAGATTTCCCATTTGTCATAGTTCAGGGCTTCGGAACCGAAGTGTTCGAATTTTTCGACGCGGATAGGGTAGAGGTGGCAGGAGATAGGTTTTTGAAAATCGGTAGCGCCCGCTTTCCAGGCCTGTTCGATACCGCATTTGGCGATGCCCAGTTCGTCGTAAGTCATGTAGGCGCAGGGGCCGCCGTCGATCAGTGTGGTCCCGTTTCCCATGCCTTTAAAAAAGGACGAAGTACCCTGTGCTTCGATGGCTGCAATGCCTGCTGGCTGCAGGAACGGTTTGACCTGCTCGTAAATCGCATCGAGTATGGGCAGTTCCTCGTCGTCGACCGGGGCGCCGTAATCGCCTTCCCAGCAACAGGCGCCTTTGCAGGCGTTCAGGTTGCAGATGAATTGTTTTTCCACTACGTCGTCGCTTACGAGTATGTCCTGTACAATGATCATAGGAGTAGATTTGTATAAGCTGTTTTAAAACAAGGTGCAAAGATCGGTAAACTCTGCGCGGTTTTGCAGCATTCGCCCGCCTTTATGTCTGGCGCTCCAAAACCCGGGATACCTGTGAATTGCTTGAATTTGACAAAACGTTTGTTAAATTGCTCATATTAAACACGTGCGCTCTTTGTATTTGGCTTCCGGTAAGCCCGGTGAATACCTTTGGTTTTAATAATACACCTAAAAATATTTATTATGACCAGACCTTACTACACTAACCAATTTAATGCACACACCTCCGTTTTTCCTGCATTTCTGCTCCGTTCCTTTATCACAGTCTGTTTTTTATGTTTGTTGTTCGCAAGTCCGACAGCAGCGCAGGGCGTAGCGATCGTGTATGCCGATGAAGGCGTTTACTTCCATGCGCAGCGTTCGGACGTTCGTGTTCAGGTAGAAAACCAGGTAGCCGTCACGGTTGCCACCACTTGGTTTCACAACCAACTCGATACCGAACGGCCCTTTAAATTCGGTTTTCCCATGCCGGCCGGCGCCACGGCAACCGGTTTGCGCTGGCAGCGAAGCGGTGTATGGTATGAGGCCGATTTTCAGTCGGAGCCGCAGGACACCATTCTGCCCGGCGGAAATCCGGGAGGTGGTACCATCAACAATGCGCTGGTGCAATACCTGGGCGCCACACCGCTTTATTTTCAAATCGAGGACATGATAGCCGCCGATTCCCTGGTGGCGGTTGAACTCACTTTCGTGCAACTGCTTCCATATAAATTTGGCATCGTATCTTATTTCTGCCCCGGAGACTACGGACTGGTGCAACAGGAGCCACTTGATAACCAGCATTTTGAGTGGAATATTTCATCTGCCAGATCGATCGAATCGGTTGAAATGCCGGCATTCCCCGATGCGGTGGTTACCGTGGAGGAGAACAATGCGGAAATTATCTGGGACCGGAATGATGCACCGGCCTCACAGGATCGGGAAGTGTTTTATACGTTGAATGCGGATGATCTCGGCCTGTTTTCCCTGAGCAATTATTTCCCTGATTCCGCACTCACCTGTGATACCTTCGGCCGCGGGTTTTGTGCCTTTATCGTGGAGCCGGCGCCCAACCCGGATGCGGAAGTAATCGAAAAAGTGTTCACACTGATCATTGACCGGTCGGGAAGTATGAGCGGTGTAAAAATGACGCAGGCAAAAGAAGCAGCCCGGTTTATCGTACAACATATGAATACCGGCGACCGGTTCAATATCATTGCCTTCGACAATCAAATATTATCTTTCAAGCCCGATCACGTATTGTACACGCCTTCCAGTGAAAGTGAGGCGATTGCCTATATCGATGGGATCGGTGCAGCAGGCAGTACCAATATTTCCGGTGCTTTCGAAACTGCCATCCCGCAATTCCAGAACGACCTGAACAACACCTATAACATTATTCTTTTCTTTACAGACGGCCAGGCAACTGCCGGTATCACCAATTCGGAAGGTATACTCAATGCGATCCGGCAAAAAATCCTGCAGGTGGAAGCCAACCTGAGTATCTTTTGTTTCGGCATCGGTAATGATGTCAATAAAGCCCTTTTAACGAACATTTCCAACGAAAACAAAGGCATTTCGACCTTCCTCGACAACGACGAAGTGGCGGAAGTGATCAGCGATTTTTATCTGACCGTTAAAAATCCGGTACTCCTCAACACGGAAATGGAATTTAGTCCCGCGCTGGTTTCCGAAACTTATCCTGTTCCCTTGCCCAATTTGTTTAAAGGCATCCAAATGCTGGTGGTGGGGCGATATACCGAGCCTGCCAACGTAGAGGTCAATTTTTCCGGTGAAGCGTTCGGTTCCTCGGCTACCTACCATTATCCGATGACGCTTTCCGGTACGGACAGTGCCAAATACCATTTCCTGCCCAAATTGTGGGCGAAGCAAAAGGCGGCCTTTCTGCTGCAAAAATTTTACAGCGCCTCCAACACTATTGTTGCGGATTCTATCAAAACCGCCATTGAAGCGCTGGGCGTTTGCTACGGCGTTGTTACGCCATTTACCAGTTTCATCGATAACACGGGCGGCCCTACGTCGGTGTACGAGACGGCCAGAGAAGAGGAAGGGGACAATCTGGTAGCGATTACCGCGGTGAATCCCAATCCTGCCGTCCGGGAAGCCAGGGTCTTTTTCTCCGTCAAACAATTTTCGGGTTCTGAAACGGTCCGCTTACGGGTGATCGATGTGCTTGGAACGCAGGTACAGCACCTTTTTGCCGTTGTTTCCGGGGAAGGCACCTACGAGATCGTTTGGGACCTGAAGGATTTCGGCGGTAAAAGGGTTCCGCCGGGGACTTACTGGCTGGAATTGGAAACTTCCTTCGGGAAAGCCGTCGCAAAGATCGTGGTACGATAAGGTATTGCTAAACAGGAGTCATTCCGGATGTTGTGTGTAAACCTAAACTATGAACCTTGGCTTTATTCCAGGCGAATAAAGCCAAGGTTCATAGTTTAGAGTTACACGTAAATCCGGGACTCACATTACCTGCCCTTCACTGAAAAACACTGTATGGGGCCATTGTTATTGCTGACGAGTACCCGCACTGTACCGTCGGACGATTTCAGGGAAACCATTCTTCTTGCCTGCCGGTTGGCCCAGAAACCGGAATTGCGGGCATTGACGGGTTTAAAACCTTTGGATGGCCCGCTCATGAGTATGAGTCCGTTGCCGGCGTCGATCGAGCCGGTTTCCACCTGTTGTCCCAGGTCGTTGCCTGCGCCCATCCAGTCCACCCGGCCGTCCTGATTCAAGTCGAGCGCCAGTTGAGCATAAATCGGGGAAGTCTGTGCTTCATTGGGTAGCGGAGAGGCGATAAACTTGCCTCCCTGGTTTTCAAAATACATAGACCTCACTTCATTACAGGAAAATTGAGTTGCTTCTTTCAGGTCGGAAGCGGCAAAAATATCCGTGACCGTCGCGTTGGAATAATTGGTGTAACGCAGAAATTTTTTCTTGACGAAAGGAAGTTGTTTTACCAGGATATCGCGATAGGCCATCGTTAATTCATGTCCGTACTGCATTTCCGTCATGATGGCGTCCATGCTACCGTTTTTATCAAAATCCTTGGCATACATGCGCAGCGGTTCCGCATCGGATGCGCGATATCGCGAGTTCAGGCCGAAGTTGCCGCCGATGAGGTCCATGTCGCCGTCGCCATCGAAATCGGCAGCCAGTACCGATCGCCAAAAGCCCTTCAGGTTTTCCAGCCCGTAATTGCCCGTCGCGTCCTGGAACTGGCCGTTTTTGTATTCAAATACCTGTATAGGCATCCATTCGGCGGCAATAATGAGTTCGGGTTGCTTGTCGCCGTTGAGGTCACTCCATTGCAGGTCGTACACGATACCCGCTTTTGCGAAAGCAGGAGCAACTGTTGCGGTGACGTCGGTGAAATTGCCTTTTCCATCGTTATTGAGTACAAAACCGGCCGCTGAGATAGGGTAAGAGCCAGGTACGCACCACCCTCCGAGAAACAGGTCGGGGTCGCCGTCCGAGTCATAATCGCGCACGGAAATAGCGCCGACGGGGTCGCGCAGGCTAGGCAGACCACCCGACCGTGTAAAATTTCCTTTGCCATCGTTTTTATAAATCCTGCTCTGATAAGCCGTAGAATTAGCGGCAGCCGTATTGCCGCCGCTGGCTACCACCAGGTCCTGGTCGCCATCCAGGTCGATATCGGCAAATACGCAGCCGACGTCTTCAAAGTCTTTGTCCGTTTCCCAGGTGCCGGCGGAAGTGGGTGAAAATGCGCCACCCGGCTTTTGCAGGAAAAGTGCGCCTGCCTGTTTGGTAGCCCCGCCCACAAACACGTCTTCCAGACCGTCGCCATTGACGTCGGCGGTGGCGAGGTGCGGACCCGGAATAGACATGCGCCAGGGAATAAGCGACTCGCGATTGAAATCGAGGAAGGCGTCTTCCGTATGTTTGAATGCCGGCGCGGCAACTTCTGTCATGAAGGTTTGCGGCGGAGTCAGAGGCGATAGTTTTCCAGGTTTGGCTTGTTCTACAGATAAAATAAGGCGCTGGTTGACGGGCACATTTTCCTGTACCAACACCTTGCCTTCCGGAAATTGTACTTCCAGCCGGTCAATCTTATTAACAGCGCCCAGTCCGAAATGTAAAATCGGCTCTACGCTCGACATAAACCCGCGTGCAGTTTGAAGTTCCTTGTAAAAAATCTGGCCGCCTGCCGTGATGCGGGCTTTGGCGCCCAGGGCGGAGCCGTTGCCGGGCGTGCCTTTCAACTTTATTTGCAGCCAGTTGCCTTTTTTGGCCTCTACGGCGGTGTTCTTGTATACGAAAGCCTCGTCTCCAATATTATTTACCACCAGATCCATGTCGCCGTCGGTGTCCAGATCGGCATAAGCGAGTCCGTTGGAATAGGTTTTAGCGGCGAGTCCCCATTTGACTGATGCATTTTCGAACGTCAGATCTCCTTTGTTCCGATAAGCATAATTCAGTAGTTTGAATTGCGGAATAAGGTTCAGGAAGCTATTGATATCCGGCATGTTTTGAGCATCAATTCCATCAGGGTGCAATTTGTTGATCGAGTCGGATGTGAAATTGATGTAGTCAGCGTTGTTAATATCTCTGTAAATGCCGTTGGTGACGAATAAATCCTGAAACCCGTCATGGTCGAAATCATCGAACAGACAGCCCCACGACCAGTCTGTCTGGAAAATGCCGGCCAGGCATCCAATTTCGCTGTAAGTGCCGTTTCCATTGTTCAGTTGCATCGAATTGCGGATTTCCTGATGGCCGTAACCATATTGTATCATTGGAAAATAATACTCGGGCCGGGCATTCGATGCGCGGGCTTTTTGCACTTTAAAATCTTCTGACAGCATATCCAGCACGAAAAAATCGGTCAGCCCGTCGTTGTTGATATCTGCGGCATCGCTGCCCATCGAGTTGCTGCTCATATGCCGGATGACGGACGGCTGGCGGTCGGTAAACGTGCCGTTTTTATTGTTGATGTAAACGCCATCGGGTTCGACGTAGTCATTGCCGACGATCAGATCCGGGTAGCCATCTTCATTGACGTCGGTAGCGATCGCGCTCAAACTGAATCCGACATCCAGAAGTCCGGCACCGACGGTCACGTCGTGAAAAACAAATTTGTCGTTGCGCAGCAGGCGATTGCTTTCCGGAGTGTCCTCTCTGCTGGTATTTCTGGAAACCGTTCCGTCGGCATTGGGCTTGAGATCAACATTGTTGACCGATGCAAAATCGACAGGATGATTGACTAAAAAAACGTCCAGATCACCGTCCAGATCGTAGTCGAAGAACGTGGCAGAGGTGGTCGGCCCATCTGCATCCAACCCGTATTCGTGTGCTTTTTCTGTAAAAGTATTGTCTTTGTTGTTGATAAACAGCAGTTTGCGCATCGGAATTCCATTGCCGAATCCCGTCCGGCAGAGATAGATGTCCTGCCAGCCGTCACCATTTACATCTGCAACGGATATACCCGTTTTAATCCCTTCTTTGGCTTCTACGCCGGCTTTGGATGCTATTTCTTCAAAATGGAACCCACCTTTATTGAGGTACAGTTTACAGGAACCGACTGTAGATGTAAAAAAGAGATCCTGCATCCCGTCATTGTTGACATCAATAACCCCCACGCCGCCGCTATTGTACAGATAGGGATAGAGGACGTAATTGATATTCCAATCTTCCTGAAGGGTGTTTTTAAAATCGACGCCCGTTTCAGAGGCGGGCAGTTTTTTAAACAATGCATCCGCCGGTGGCGTGAGATCCTGTTCGTGCATATCGGGCATGCCGCTGTTTCCCGGAGATTCATGTTTGCATGAGAAAAAAACAAAGAACAAGAAGCTGAAAGACAAGTGTCTCAGAGTAATAATCATACGTACGTAGTTTAAGGCAAAGGAAATGAAAAACAGGAATCGCACGCCAAAAAGGAACCGAAATCAGCGCGACTTATTAAAATTTGGGCAAATTGCTTTTTTTCAATATTGATTTACGTTCTTTGCCGTGCGTAAAAAACTTTACGGTTGTGAGACTACTTTGCACCATATCTATTCTGGCAGTGCTGCTCTGGAAAACAGGGGAGCCACTCATGATGTCCCTGCGCTACACGGAGGCATTGGCGGCTCCAGTGCCGAAAATAGATAAAGAAGACGAGCAGATCGTGATCAAAGTACATGCCTCGCTGCCGTACACCGGCAACTGGGAAGAATCAGACCCTGAACAAAAGTGTTTTAAAGTTGGGGAAGAGTTTTACAATGTGGTCGAACGCCGGTATGAAAATGACACTTTGTACTTCACCCTGCAGCGCAACCTCAACGCCCGCGACAAATTCGATGCGCTCAGCACGATTTTGAATGAACTGAACTCGGGCGAAAATACGCACAAACAACAACCCGGCCACCACAATGCTCCTTCTGCGAAGGACTTTCTCACCGTATTTCCTCCATCCGTTTCTCCTGCCGTCGTCATGAATCCGACCACTTGGGAAATTGAACTGCGGGCTTCCGTCTGGCACTATTCCTTCTTTGTGCCGACACACTGGTCGTCCGTCATTGTACCTCCTCCGGATTGCGCGTAAAAACGCGTCTTTTATTGCAAACCCGCCGAACGTCCGTTCGCCCGCGGGACGAATCCACTTTTTATTCGATGTGATTACAGCATCAGGCATGCTCATGCAGTGATTTGTGTTTTGTTTTTAGTGTTTCGTAAAGAGTTGGCAGTCAACTACATACCAAGCACTAAAAAATCAAACGGGACTCCCTCTGAATGAGCAGTCAGTTTTATGCATCGCCGCACGTGTATCCGAAGCCCGGATAGACGCAATGCTGCATGTTGCTTTTGCTGTACACATGGAAGTACAAACAATTTTCCACTCTATTCGAATTCATTCTATCATGAAATATTTTCAACTCCTCTTGCTTGCCCTTTTTCTGTTTGTCAATACGGTTGTTTCCAATGCACAAGGCTGCGTAGCCGTGCGCCAGATGGGCGGTGTTAATACGATGTGCAGTTCCGAATCGTCCGTTCCTTATAATTTAATGAAAGGCGACTTCCAGGTGGGTACCAGTTACCGCTATTTCCACTCCTGGCGCCACTTTGTGGGTACGGAAGAGCAACACGAGCGCCAGACGACCGGCGGCGGTATCGGCTCCGACGGTAAAGAACGCGGCAACGCCGTGAACATCTACTCCCATGCTGTCGACCTCAACTTCTCTTACGGCATTTCCGACCGTTTTCAAATCAACGCGGTCCTTCCCTGGGTACACAACGAACGCTCCCAGGTGCTGCGCACCACAAAAGCGCCCCGCGATACCTTCCGTTACAGCGTATATGCACAAGGCTTGGGCGACATACGCCTGAGCGCCAATTACTGGCTTTTTAACCCCAACACAGCGCACAAAGGCAATATCCTGCTCGGCCTCGGCGTAAAATTCAACACAGGCAGCCATTCCGTAAGAGACGACGCACCGCAGGCCGACGGCACCACACAAAGTGTCGTGATGGACCAGGCTATTCAACCCGGCGACGGCGGTATCGGCGTTTCCGTGGAACTCCAGGCGTTCAAACAACTGTACAAAAAACTGTATGGTTTTGCCAATGGCTACTACCTGTTCAACCCGAAAGAAAACAACGGCTCGTTCAAATCCGCCCCCAAAGCCGGTCTCGAAGGTTACGAACTCTACGCCTGCCCCGATCAGTACTTCGTTCGCGGCGGCTTCATGGTGTCTGCCCTTAAATCAAACAGCCTGACCTTCTCGCTGGCAGGCCGCTGGGAAGGTATTCCTGCCTACGACGCTTTCGGTGGACAGGTGGCATACCGCCGTCCGGGATATGTGATCGCAGTAGAGCCAGGCGTTTCGTTCCGCACCGGCAAACACAGTTTCAGCCTGTTCGTCCCGTACAATTTTGCTAAAAACCGTATCCAGAGCGCAGCGGATATCGCTTCGCAGGAACTGCAAAACGCTGCCGACCCCGCCAATCCGGTACACGTTCAGGGCGATGCGGCATTTGCGGATTATTCGATCAGTTTCAATTATGCGTTCCGGATCGGGCAATTGTTTCATAAGAAATCCGGACACGAGTAGAAAAGGTTTATGGGTTTATGGGTTTATAGGTTTATGGTTTATGGTTTATAGGTTTATATCGGCCGCTCGATGAATATAAAATTCTTCTTTTTCGAGCGACTGATATAAACCTATAAACCATAAACCATAAACCTATAAACCATAAACCTATAAACCATAAACCTATAAACCATAAACCAAACCCATAAACCCTCATCAACAATCCCTCAGCCCACACCACGACGATATAGTTTAGTTGAATATTACGGGCAAACCTGACCGGACTGAAAAGCCTCAGGTTTGCTCTCCTTTCGAAATCCGGCATCGGTGCCGGCCTTCGACAGTTATCCTCTTGCCCGTTTCAAGGCAATTTTCACTTAACCATCCTGCAATATTCATAACATGAGAGTTTTATTTACCCTCTGTATAGGGGCGCTTTGCACCTTTTCCGCGCTTGCGCAAACCATTACCGGCACTGTCAACGACGCCGAAACCCGCAAGCCGCTCACCGGCGCCCGGGTGGTGCTGAAAGGCACGAACGCCGGAACCGTCACGGATGCCTCCGGCCGGTTTTCCCTGAATACCAAACAGCAACCTCCATACACCCTCGTCGTATCGATGCTGGGTTTCGGCGAACGCGAAATCAGCGTTTCATCGGCCGACGCAGGTGTACTCGACCTGAATACGGACGAGGCACTGCTAAACCAGGTGGTTATTTCCGCCTCCCGCGTCGAGGAAAGTATCCTGAAATCGCCTGTGGCCATTGAAAAAGTGGATGCGCGTGCCATTCGCGAAAGCCCGTCCGTCAATTTTTACGACGGCCTGGTCAACCTCAAATCCCTCGATATGGTGACCAGCAGCCTCACCTACAAACAAATCAATACCCGCGGTTTCAACGATACCGGCAACAGCCGTTTCCTGCAACTGGTAGATGGCGTGGACAACCAGACGCCCGGCCTCGGTTTCGCCATTGGCAACCTGTTCGGCTCTTCCGACCTGGACGTGGAAAGTGTCGAACTGATTCCCGGCGCCGCGTCTGCCCTGTACGGACCGGTGGCTTTTAACGGTCTGCTTTCCGTACGCAGCAAAAATCCGTTCGATTATCAGGGATTGAGCGTTCAAACCAAACTGGGCATCAACCATGTAAGCGACGATGCCACGGATGGTGCCAAACCGTTTTACGACGTGTCTGCACGGTACGCGAAGGCCTTTGGAAACAAATTCGCTTTTAAAATCAATGCTTCCTACCTCACGGGCACCGACTGGTACGCTACCGATTTCACCGATGTGGACCAAAACACACCCGAAGCGCAACGCGGCGACAACAATCCCGGCCGCAATGCCCTGAACATTTACGGCGACGAAGTGGCCCGTACCATCGAAGGAATCGGACGCGTTTCCAGAACAGGTTATGAGGAAAAAGACGTGGCGCAATACGACGTGTACGGCACCAAATTCGGCGGCTCCCTGCACTACCGCATCAAAGATGGACTGGAACTGATATATGCGCTCAACTGGGGCCAGGGCACGACTATGTATACCGGCAGCAGCCGCTACGCGCTCAACAATTTCAAACTGCTGCAAAACCGCATCGAACTGCGCGGCCGGAATTTCTTCCTGCGCGGCTATTCCACCGGCGAACGCTCCTCGGATTCCTACAATTCCCGTTCGCTGGCCCAACATATCAACCGCACGTGGGTGCAGGATGAAAGCGGTAACGTTGTGTCCCCTGCTCTGGCCGACGATACCTGGTTTACACGGTACACAGATGCTTTTACGGGTAACATTTCAGGCGTATCTTTTCAAAACCACGCTGCGGCGCGGGTATATGCAGACGAAGGCCGTTTGTTGCCGGGTTCCGCCGGTTATGAAGCCGCCAAAGACAGGCTGATCCATACCACCGGGCTGAACGGTTCGGGTGTGGTGAGCAACAGCACGTTGTACCAGGCCGATGCGCAATACGATTTTACGTCGGCACTGAAATTTGTCGGCCTGCAGGTGGGCGCCAACTATCGTTTTTACGATATGTCCACCAACGGGACCTTGTTCGACGACCTCACCGATCCTGTCACGATCGGGGAGTACGGCGTGTTTGCCCAAGCCTCCAAACAGTTATTCGCAGACCAGTTAAAAGTTACGTTGTCAGGCCGTTATGATAAAAACGAAAGTTTCGACGGCAATTTCACACCCCGCGCTTCGCTGGTGTATTCGCCGGGAAAACAACACAATTTCAGGGCCTCGTACCAGACCGGTTTCCGCAACCCGACCGTACCCGATCAGTACATCAAACTGAACGTAGGCCCGATTATCATCCTCGGCGGTGCGCCGGCCAACAGCCGCGGACTAAATGCCTACGAAAATTCGGTGAACGCTTCTTCGCTGGGTGCATTTTTCGGCGGTTTCCAACAGGATTTGCAAAACGGCGTGCCGTTCCCGCAGGCGGTGGTGAACAACAAGGACAAACTCGTGAAATCGAACGTGCCGTACATCAAACCGGAACAAACGAAGAGTTTTGAACTGGGTTACAAGGGCTTTTTTGCCAAAAAAGTCTTGGTAGACGTCAATTATTACCACAGTTCCTACACCGATTTCCTGATCAACCAGGTTGTCATGCGTACCGATAGTCCGGTACTGGCGCCCGACGGAACCATCAACCCGGATGCCGCTTTCGACGTGGTGAACAGCAATACGCAACTGTTCCAACTGTATACCAATGCCTCGGATAAAGTGACGGCACAGGGCGCAACACTCGGTTTAACGTATTCATTACCAAAGAATTACCGCGTTCATTTCAATACGACCTGGTCGGATTTTAATATACAGGACGCCAACCCGAACAACATTCCGGCCTTCAACACACCCGCTTGGAAAACCAACCTGATGCTCAGCAACGACCGCCTCACGAGTCGCCTCGGCTTCGCGCTGGCATGGCACTGGCAGCAGGCGTTCGACTGGTACGGCACGCTGAACGAACTGCGCCCCGGAGAAGTGAAAGCGTACAACCTGCTGGATGCGCAGGTAAGTTGCCGCGTACCGGAACTTCGCACCATTGTCAAGCTGGGCGCTAACAACCTGACCAACAAGTACATCGTACAGGCATACGGTTCGCCTGCAGTGGGTGGCCTGTACTACATTTCACTGACATACAGCGGTTTATAAGCCATGAAAAGAAATTTCTCTTTTGCTGTGTGCGCCCTGGCTTACCTGTTCGGCGGCACGGTATCCATGTTGCTATCGGCCAATTTGCCAGTAGTGGTCCGGGAATTGTCGGCAGCAACAACCTCCGAAGCGGAATTGGCCGATATCAGCGCGTATCTCAATGCCGGTTTCCTGTACGGCTGGATGCTGGGCGGTCTGCTGCTGGGCATCGTGAGCGACAAAATCGGGCGCGTGAGAACGCTGGCATTCGCAACAGCCTTGTACGGTCTGTTCACTTGCCTGGTGTTTTTCGTGCATGACTGGCATACGCTGCTGTTGTTCCGTTTTCTCGCCGGTTTCGGCGTGGGTGGCGTGCTGTTGGTGAGTACTGTTTATATCTCCGAAATATGGGATGTCGACAACCGGGCTGTTATCCTGGGTATTCTGGCCGTGGCATTTCCCGTCGGCATCGTGTTGAGCGGCGCCATGACGGCAGGTTTCTCACATTGGCGGCAGGGTTTTTCACTCGGTTTTATTCCATTGATGCTGGCCGGAGTGATCTGGTTTTTGTTGCCGGAATCTACCGCATGGCAAGAGACGAAACATCCGAATAAGCAAGAGCGGTCCTTGTGGCCGCTCCTGCTTGCTCCTGAACACCGGCGCAATCTGGTGCTGGGCTCGATTATATACGGCGCGGTGCTGATCGGGCTTTGGGGGCTTTTTTCCTGGATTCCTACCTGGGTACAGGGACTGCTGCAAGGCATTTCCGACGGGCAGGCCGAACGCGGCTTGTCCATGATGTTGCTCGGGCTGGGTGGTATTGTGGGCGGCATGTTCTCCGGACTTTTGATGCGGAACTGGGGTTCGCGGACGACGTTGCTGTTCACCTTTTCAGGACTCATCGGTATTTGCGGACTGCTTTTTCTGACGAATAGTGGGTTTTCACGCATTATTTACGTGGAAATGGCCTTGCTCGCCATGTTTTTCGGCATCAGCCAGGGCGCGTTGTCGGGCTATGTTCCTGCCCTGTTTCCGGCCGAAATACGAGCTACGGCCACCGGCGTTTGTTTTAATATCTGTCGCTTTTTTACCGCTACGGCCGTGTTTTTTGTCGGCACACTGGTGCATCTGCTCGGCGGCTTTAGCAATGCACTGCTGACTTTCGCACTGGCGTTTGTGATCGCACTGGCAGCGGCCTGGTACAGCCCGGAAACGGAAACGGCTTCCTGAGGGGTTGAGATTGTTGAGGGTGTTGAGATTGTTGAGGGTGCTTCGCTCTGACTTATTTGAATATCTTGAGCGGAGCACCCTCAACAATCTCAACCCCTCAACAACTCAACCCCCTCAACAATCTCAACAATCTCAACAATCTCAACAATCTCAACCATCTTCCATGGCACACATTCATTTAACCGAACAACTACCCGGCATTCGTGGCCTGATGGCTTTCCGGCCCGAAACGGCCGGCCCGCTGAATGCGCTGGCGGAAGTGCTGCTGCGCTCCGATGAAGGGCTCAAGAAAGGCGAGCGTGAACTGATTGCTACGTTCGTTTCGTCGCGCAACGACTGCTTTTTTTGCAAAAACATACATGGCGCGGTGGCGCAATATTATTACCCGGAAAACGAAACCCTTGTGCAGGAGGTGCAGCGTGATTATCATGCTGCACCCATTTCCGAAAAAATGAAGGCGCTGCTGGCGATTGCGGAAAGTGTGCAACTGGGCGGGAAATTCGTTGATTCCGGTGAGATTGTGCAGGCCCGGCAGGCAGGCGCTTCCGATCTGGAAATCCACGATACGGTGCTGATTGCTGCCGCATTTTGTATGTTCAACCGGTATGTGGACGGGCTCGGGACTTTTGCGCCCGACAATCCGGAAATGTACCGCGAACGTGCCCGGAAAGTTGCGGAAGAAACGGGGTATGCGGGGTCTTCGCCGCGATGAGTGTATTATTTAATCACCCTCACCATCTAGAAAAATGGCCCATATCCATCTGCCCGAAAACCTTCCCGGCATGCACGGTCTGCTCGCATTCCGGCCCGCCGTAGCGCCGGCCATCACTGCTCTGACGCAAGCGCTGTTGTGCACCGATGAAGGATTGAGCCGCGGCGAACGCGAACTGATCGGCGCCTACGTGTCGGCGCTGAACGATTGTCTTATTTGCCGAAACGTTCACGGCGCTGTCGCGCAATGCCACCTGGGCGTGGACGATACTTTTATGGAAAAGGTGCAGGCGGACTTTCTGCAAACGGATCTTTCAAATAAAATGAAAGCGTTGCTGCGCATCGCGGAAAGCGTACAACGCGGCGGCGCGATGGTCACACCCGAACAAATAATGCACGCACGTGAAATGGGCGCCGGCGACCTCGAAATACACGACACCGTGCTCATTACAGGCTTGTTTTGTCTGTTTAACCGCTACATCGACGGGCTGGGCATCGCCTCGGACGATACGGCCGAAACGTTCAGGGCGCGCGCAAAAAGGATTGCTGAACAAGGTTATGGAGCATAAAAAAGACCGAATTCCTTCCAAAGAAGGAATCCGGTCAAATTCATATTACTCCAAACGTTAAACATTTTACGCGAGGAACGGATCCACAATCAGCAGGATTTGCTCCTTCGTTAGTGGTTCGTCGAACGCTTCCGAAGCGGCGCTGGCGGAAATGGTTTGTCCGCCGATGTTGATGATGCTTACGTCGGCCTGCGTCGTATTTTCTTCACCGGCATAACTGGCGTCCACACCCGCAACACCTTCGGTGTCTTTACCCGTGATCCAGGGCTTGATATTGGCGTCGAAGCCGTTGGCCTTTCGCATTTGCCGGATATGGGATGCGTGGCGTGCTTCCACGGAGTGGATATTGAGCGCGGCAGTGAGGACCGTGTCATTGCTGATCAGGTTGCCCGCCTGGCCTTTATAGGCCCGTACGCCCGTGTCTTCGAGGGTTTGTGCGACAGCGAGGAATACCTGATAATTGCTGAAGGCATCTTTGAACGGCCCGTTGCCGGAACCGTTACCGCCAGTCAGGTCGAAAGTCGGTTCGCTGACCGGTGTGCCGCCTGCTGCCGTAATAGCCGTTTTCAGGAAGTTGACGTGCGCCAGTTCATGGTCGCGGATGGTCGTAATGGCCGCATTGGCAGGCCCGGAAGGAATCAGTCCGCTGCTGCCCAGGGCCGTATTGTAAAAGCGATATTCGAGGTATTCGAGCGTGAGGGCAAAATTGAGGGTGTCGACGACAAGAGTGCCCGTGCTTTGTCCGTAGGCTTTCTGCAATACCGAACCGAGGAAAAACGGAACGGAGGTAAGCGCCAGTTTTTTGCCGAAGCCTACAAATCCGCTCATGGCTCTGCGGCGCGAACTGAGGCGTTCGTAGATTTCCGGATCCTGCTCCCCAATCGCGCTGATAATTTCTGATACTTTCATGGTGATTTGCTTTTTAAAGGTTAAGCGGGCAGGCTGCCGGCATTGAGTTTCGTTTTAATAAATGGGGATGCTGCGGAAATGACGTCACGCGGTTTCATGGATTTTTCCAGACCGTTGCTGTCAACTACGCTGCTGTCGGCAAAACTGCCATTGGAGAGCAGGTCGCGGATATAGGCGGCATGGCGCGCTTCCACAGAAACGATTTTACCTGCCAGCAGCAGGTAGTTGGCGGAAGCGATGTACTGGCCTGCGCCGTTGTAGGCCGCTACACCGAGGTCTTCGAAGGTTTTGGCCGTGCCCAGCACGCTGGCGCGGCTGGTAAAATCGATGCTTGAAAAATCTACTTCCAGAGCCTGGATAGCATTGCTGCCGAGTGCTGCCTTGAAAAACTCGCGGTGCGCGATTTCATGGTCGCGAACGTCGGTCAGCAGGCTTTTTTCCGCATCGCTGATACCCGAATAAGGTGTGGAAATGACCTGGGTGTAAAAAGCCGCCTCCAGTTGCTCCAGGGCGTAGGCATAATTGAGGATAGCAATGTCGTCCGATCCGAAGTTGACGCCGTCGTCGTCCTTTTTACAGGCGTCCAGGGTAATTACGGTGGATGCCGCAACCGCTATACCCGTATAACGCAGAAATGCGCGCCGATGCAGTTTCTGTTGAAAATCGAGGTCGTTGAGCACCCCTCCTTCATTTCTTTCTTCGTTCATTTTTACAAAGTTTACTTGGTGAATAATTTGTAGAGCCTCTGTAAAAAGCAAGGTGACCACGATACCTGCTGCTCTTTACGTTCTTTAAAACCTACGATCGGGTAGCGCAGAAAGATTTTTAGCCTGTTTGTTTTTTTTATTAAACTATGTAAAAAATACAGTTTAAAATATTTTAAAATCGAACTAAAGTAAAATAAACTACGGAAAATGGGAAAAAATGGGTAAGTGCAGGAACTGTATGGGGAATTAAAATCACAGGTGCACAGGAAGGGAGATATGCGTGCGTGGCTATGATTTTTTTTTGACTATCGTTGTATTATATAGTCTTCGAGCCACTTGGGATCTAATAGCCGCGTAGCGGCAGAACGTCTGTAATAAATCAAAAACAAGGCTCAACCCTCGTAGAAGGATGGGAAAACGGATGAAACGGATTTTTGCGGATTAAAACGGATTTTTGGTGGCATTGCCGCCACTTCTTCTGATAATCAACGGATTAAAACCGCCTGCGGCGGTGTAGATACTCCAGGCATAGGAATGAAAAATAGAAGAGCTACGACCGACCTTCTGCCGCTACGCGCCTACTAAATCTGACTCATAAGTATCAAGCAAATAAGGGTGTAAGTAACTGCAAATGCCTGATTATCAACACTAATAACTAATAACTAATAACTGATAACTGATAACTGATAACTGATAACTAATAACTGATAACTAATAACTCAATGCGGAAACACCTGATCTACCATCGCCAGTCCGCGGCCGAAAGCAGAGCGGTCGAGCTGCAATCCGGCATGTACGTCGTCGAAGAAAAAGACCAGGTTTTCGGTAGCCATATTGCCGGTGAGGTCGTCCTTGGCCATGGGGCAGCCGCCATAACCGCGCAGGGCGCCGTCGTAGCGGCGGCAGCCATTACGCCAGGCGGCGTCGATCTTTTCCCGCCAGTTGTGGGGCTGGGTATGCAGGTGCGCACCGAACTCGATTTCGGGATAGGCAGGTATCAGGTTGCCGAATAAATAGGAGATATTTTGCGGGTTGGAGCAGCCGATGGTGTCGGAAAGCGAAAAAATGCGAATACCGAACGGTACCAGTACATCCACCCAGCGTTGTACGATTTCTACGTTCCAGGGGTCGCCGTAGGGATTACCGAAGCCCATGGAAATGTAGAGCACGAGTTGTTTACCGTGTTTTTCACACAGTTCCTGGATGGCCTTGGTGCGTTCCACACTTTCGGCAATGGTGGCGTTGGTATTGCGCAACTGAAAGGTCTCGCTAATGCTGAACGGGTAGCCGAGGTAACTGATTTCCGGGTACTGGCAGGCGTCCTGAGCGCCGCGCTCATTGGCAACAATGGCTAAAAGTTTCGTAGTAGTGCCGGAAAGGTCTAATTTTGCGAGCACTTCCGCCGTGTCGCGCATTTGCGGGATCGCTTTCGGGCTCACAAATGAGCCAAAATCGATGGAATCGAAGCCAACCCGGAGCAATTGATTGATATACGCCGCCTTGGTATCCGTCGGGATAAAGGTATGGATACCCTGCATCGCATCGCGCGGGCATTCGACAAGTTTGGTGTTCTGTGCAGGCATTTGTTCGGTCAGGGATGGCAAAATGAAATTCTTTTGGCGTTAGGCAAACAAATTCGGGCGGGCAAAGTTAAGGGGATGGAAGGTAAAATGTTGAGGTTGTTGAGTGGTTGAGAATGTTGAGTAGTTGAGGTTGTTGAGCGGGTGAGGATGTTGAGGCTTTTTGCTCCAACTTTTCAACCAGTCCCAAGCGCTATACCCTCAACATTCTCAACCCCTCAACAACCTCAACTTTCTCAACCACAAACAAAATTTCATGAAAAATAAAGGTCTTTGGATCCTTTTCGGATTCCTGTTATTCATTTTCGGTATCACGTCCATCATTATGTCGCTGGTAGGCGTCCGCTGGGTTTTTCTGGGCTGGCTGGAATGGGGTGGGGCGCTGCTGGCATTTGTACTCAAAATTCTCATGTCCATCGCAGGCATCGTGATGGTTATTTTTGCGCGCACGGACTGGGAAGAAGAAAAACGCGAGAGCAGCGAACCGTAAATGTATTTCCCGGTGCGCCATGCACTGTGGACTTCGGACTTCTGACTGTGGACTTCGGACTGTGGACTTCGCACTTCGGACTATATAAGACTTCGCACTGAATACCCTACCTTCGCCCTCCAAATATGGAAGTTAAAAGTGCAGAATTTATTGCCAGTTACCCGAAAGTAACTGCTTGTCCGAAAGACGGCAAGCCTGAATTTGCTTTTATCGGCAGGTCCAATGTAGGGAAGTCTTCCCTCATTAACATGTTGACGCACAAAGGTTTGGCCAAGGTTTCGGGTACGCCGGGCAAAACGCGTTTACTCAATTTTTTCCTCATCAATCAGTCCTGGTACCTGGTCGACCTGCCGGGTTACGGGTACGCACGCGTATCCAAATCGGAGCAAAGAAACCTCCAGGGCATGATTAACAGTTACTTCAAGTACCGGGAAGAACTGATTTCAGCATTCGTACTCATCGATTCCACTATTTCGCCGACGAAAATCGACCTCGATTTTATTAACGGCCTCGGTGAAGCGGAAGTGCCTTTTGTCATCGTATTTACTAAAACGGACCGGATCGGATCGGACACGATGAACAGGAATATCGAGGCATTTATGGGAAAACTGGCCGAAACCTGGGAAAACCTGCCCGCCTACTTTATTTCCTCGGCTGAAAAAAGGATCGGGCGCACGGAATTGCTGGAGTTCATCGCTAAATGGTCCAGAAAAGCCAAATGAACACGATCAGGTTGATTTTCAACCAGTTAATTTATGAAAAAAGAAGTCGTTATATATCCCCGGATCATTGAACGTATCGAAGACTGGCCGATTTTCAGGCTCAGTAAGGACCGTTCGGAGTTTATCCGGGAAATAGATGAGTTTACGTTCAAGCGCCTGGTGAACAAACACAGGAAAGACCTGTCGGACGTGATCGTCAAAACCATGTACAACGAGCGTATCCGTATCAAGGAAGATCCCTGGAAGGTGGATCCACCGAACGAACGCCAGTTCTGGAACCGTATCAGCAAAAAACTGATCAAAAAATCGCTCGACCGCGATGACCCACAGGCCAAGGCGGTGGCCGAAGATATCCTGCAAAAGATTATCCACCGCTACTCGGAAGAGATCGTCGGCACGTTCCAGATTCCGACGTTCCGGTTCGCCCAGCGCTTTCTGACGGCTTTTTTTAACCGGATTTTCAATGCCGCTGTCGGAAAAAGCCTGCGATCCATCTGGCGCGGCCGCCGGCACCTCTACGAACGCCTGAACGTAATGGGCGATGCGGAAACGGTGCGCGAACTCTTCAAACACGGCACTGTCATCGTGGTGCCCACGCATAGCAGCAACCTCGACTCGATCCTCGTCGGCTATGCGCTCGACCAGATTCTGGGTATGCCCTCGTTCAGTTATGGCGCCGGACTCAACCTGTATAATTTCGGCCCGGCCGCCTATTTCATGAACCGGCTGGGCGCCTACCGCGTCGACCGGCGCAAGAAAAATGCCGTATACCTCGAAACACTCAAGGTGATGAGTAACCTCAGCATCCAGCGCGGGGTGAATACGCTCTTTTTTCCCGGCGGCACCCGCTCCCGCTCCGGCGAACTGGAAAAGGACCTGAAAATGGGCCTGTTGGGCACTTCCGTAGAAGCGCAACGCGCTATGTGTCAACAGAATACGGGTAAAAAAGTGTTTATCGTGCCGCTGGTTATTTGTTACAATTTCGTGCTCGAAGCGCCTTTTCTCATCGAACAGCACTTACGCAGTACCGGCAAGGAAAACTACATCCGTCTGCGCGATGAAGGTAAAAGTGTGCGCGGCTGGCTGCGTTTTATCTGGCGCTTTTTTTCCACTACCAGCGACATCACACTGAGTGTCGGCCGGCCGCTCGACGTGCTCGGTAACATGGTGGATAAAGAAGGCCGCAGTTACGACCGCTTCGGAAATGCACTCGATATCAGCGAGTATTTTACCTCCAAAAACGAGGTGAACGAGGACCGGCAACGCGAAGAAGAATACACCAAACTGCTGGCCGAACGCATCGTAGAGCGCTACCACATCGAAAACGTGGTGCTGAGCAGCCACCTCACCGCATTTGCCGTCTTTGAAATGCTGCTGCACGAAAACCCGAAACTTGACCTGTTCGGTATTCTCCGCCTGCCCCCCGATGATTATATGTTTCCTTTCCATGCCGTGGTGGAAGTGGTGGAACAAATGCAAACCCGCCTGTACCTCTGGGAACAGCAAGGCAAAATCCGCCTCGCCCCGGAAATTCACCGCTCACCGGAAGATGTGGTGCGCGACGGTGTAAAAAATCTCGGTATTTTCCATGCGGAAAAACCGCTCAGCCTCACCAAAGAAGGACATATCGTTTCGTCTAATTTCCGCGTCCTGTATTTCTACCATAACCGCCTGCAGAACTATGATTTGCACAAGGCGGTACAGTGGAAAACGGCGGAAATTGAAGTACTCAAGGTGGACTAAAGTGCGAAGTCGTCAGTGCGAAGTGCGAAGTCCACATTATCGAGCGGTAGAATGACTTCGCACTTCGCACTGACGACTTCGCACTTTTTACACGGGCGCCAGTTCCACTGTCAATCCATCCATATCCTCTTTCAGTTTCAACTGACAACCCAGGCGACTATTGGGCTGCACGAAAAAAGCGGCGTCGAGCATGGCTATCTCGTCGTCGGTGGGTTGGGAAAGTTCGTGGCCGCTCAGCACGTACAAGTGGCAGGAGGCGCAGAGGGCCATGCCACCGCAGGTGCCTTCTACAGGCAACTCGTACGACTTGCACAACTCCATGATACTCATGTTCATATCTGTCGGCGCAAGCAGTTCGTGCCTGCCGCCTTCGCGGTCGATGATGTTGATTTGAATGTCCATATATAAAGTCCGAAGTCGTCAGTGCGAAGTACGAAGTCCACATGATCGAGCGGTAAGTGACTTCGCACTTCGCACTGACGACTTCGCACTTCATTCACTTCTCTATTCCTTCGATGCCCGTTACGGTCGTGTATTTAAAAGATAGTTTTTTATCCGGAAACGCCACTTTAAACGCCGACTGGCAGGCCAGCGTGGCTTCGTGGAATCCGCAGAGGATCAGTTTCAGTTTGCCGGGGTAGGTATTGATGTCGCCGATGGCGTAAATGCCCGGCACGGTGGTAGAGTAGTCGAGCGTGTTCACTTCCACAGCGCCTTTGTCGATGGCGAGTCCCCATTCTCCGATAGGGCCGAGTTTGGGCGTGAGGCCGAACAAGGGCACGAAATGGTCGGCGGCTACTTCGAATTCGCCTTCCGTATCGTGCTGGATGGTTACGCCGTTGAGTTGTCCATTCCCCTGTAAACCAATGACTTGCGCATTGGTAATGAGTTTTATTTTTCCCGATTCGGCCAGTTCCATCACCTTTTCCACGGAGTCCGGAGCGCCGCGGAATTCGGTGCGGCGGTGGATGAGTGTAATTTGTTCGGCCAGGTCGGCGAGATAGATGGTCCAGTCGAGTGCCGAGTCGCCGCCGCCTGCAATGACGATGCGGCGGTTTTTATACATCTCCGGATCGCGCACGAAATACTCCACGCCGTGGTCTTCGAAATGATCGATGTTGCTGATGGGTGGTTTGCGTGGCTCGAAACTTCCAAGTCCGCCGGCAACGAAGATCACCGGAGCCAGGTGTTGCGTACCGCGACTGGTGGTCACGAGCCATCGGCCGTCGTCCTGCTTTTCAATGCTTTCCGCGCGTTCGCCGAGGGTAAAGCCGGGGCTGAACGGGGCGATTTGCTGCATCAGGTTTTGCACCAGGTCGCCGGCGAGCACCGACGGGTAGCCGGGGATGTCGTAGATCGGTTTTTTTGGATAAATTTCGGTCAACTGCCCACCCGGCTGCGGCAACGCGTCGATCAGGTGGCAGCGCATTTTCAGCAGCCCCGCTTCGAATACGGCAAACAGGCCGACCGGGCCGGCGCCGATGATGATAATATCCGTCTCTATTCTTTGATTCATACTGTGATTGTAGTGGATGATGGGGACGCGTCCCGATCAACATTATTTCCCGGTAAAGGTTGCCTTTCTTTTTTCCACAAATGCCGCTGCGCCTTCCCTGAAATCGTCCGTGCCGCTGCACTCGCCGAAGGCGTCCACTTCTTTCCAGAAGCCGTCGACGCCTTCCTCGAAGTACGCATTTACGCATTCAATTACCTTGGAAATGGCAAACGGGGCTTTGGTGGCGATCTTTTCGATCAGTTCTTTAGCCTTCTCGATTTCGGAGCCCGAAGGTACGACGTGGTTGACCAGCCCTAATTGACGCGCGTCATCGGCCCCAATGATATCAGCCGTCAGGAGCAGTTCCATGGCTTTCGTTTTGCCGATGTACTGAATGAGGCGCTGTGTGCCGCCGTATCCGGGTATGAGGCCGAGGTTCACTTCCGGCTGCCCGAATTTCGCTTTTTCACCGGCCACGCGCAGGTGGCAGGCCATAGCCAGTTCGCAACCGCCACCGAGAGCGAAACCATTGACAGCCGCCACAACGGGTTTGGGGAAATGCTCGACCAGAAAAAAAACGTCCTGCCCGCGTTTGGCCAGTTGCATACCTTCCGTGGCGCTCAGGCCCTGGAATTCGGTGATGTCGGCGCCGGCTACGAAGGCTTTTTCGCCGGCTCCGGTGAGTATGATCCCTTTCAGTCCTTCCACTTCGTGGGCGGCTTCACCGAAGTAGTGTTCCAGTTCTTCCATCGTGCGCCGGTTGAGGGCGTTGAGGGCTTTTTCGCGGGTGATGGTGACGATGGCGATGCCATCTTCGAGGGCTATTTGCAGATTTTCGTATTGCATGGTGGAATAGGTTTTTGAACAGGATTTAAAGGATTGGAAAGGATTAGAAGGATTCCCGTTTCGAGTACTCATTAATATGATTAGGCGCAAGAGGAGCAGGTTAATAATCCTGAGAATTCAAAAAAATGAGTACTCGAAACGGGAATCCTTCTAATCCTTTCCAATCCTTTAAATCCTGTTCAAAATTTGATAATCCTGTTCAAATTGTACCCCGCAAAGGTAGCGACTTACTTTTTCTCCCAGGCATTGTTTTCCCAATCCTGATCCGCCATGCGGTGCGTCGGATCGATCTCCACCTTCGCCACTTTTTTCATCTTTTCCGGAATATCGAACGTGAAACCCGGATCGACCCAGCGGTGATCGGGCAGCAAGGTGCGTTTGGTGCCTGCTTCCTGCGGTTTTTCGCCGCGCATACTTTCCAGGGGCGCGTAAAAGGTTTCCTTGTCGCCGTTGGAGTAGGTCACCACGATATCGAGCGGCATAGCCATTAGTCCGATGCGTTTGATAGAAACGCGGGTGTTTTTGTCGTTTTCATACACAGAATCGACGGCATAGTCGACCGTTTTGAGGCCGTTGACGAAGTCTTCCTTGTACCAGTCGAGTTCAAGACCGCTTTGTTTTTCGAATACGCGTACGCAGTCGTTGGCGTTGGGGTGTTTGAATTTCCAGGTGTCGAAATAGCGCAGCAGTCCTTTAGTAAACGCTTCCTTGCCGATAACGTACTCCAGTTGGGCCAGGAACACGTCGCCTTTCACGTATGCCGCCAGCGAATAGCCGAAATTGGTTTCAAAATGATCGGCATGGGTCGTGAGCGGTTCTTCTTTTCCGCTGCTTGCCAGCCGATTATACGCCAGGTAAGTGCCGTCGTGCGGGTTTTCCTCAGCGCCCTGTCCGGGCAGCAGGCCTTCGCGGGCCAGTTCGTTGGTGACCACTTCCTCGGCGTAGGACGTAAACCCTTCGTCCATCCATGCGTAGAGGCTTTCATTGGAGCCAAGTATCATCTGGTACCAGGAGTGCAGTTGTTCGTGGATGGCCACGCCGGCCAGCGAATTGAGCGGGCGGTTGCCTGTGATGAGCGTCGCCAGCGGGTACTCCATGCCGCCGTCGCCGCCCTGAATGAAGTTGTATTCGCGGTACGGATATTTGCCGCAAAGGGTATTCATATGCGTCCGGGCGCGGTCCATGATAGCCGGCAGTTTTTGCCAGGCATCGTCGTATCCTTTTCCTTTTTGCCAGAAAAAGCGCATTGTCGAGCCGTCCTGGGCTTTAATGGTAGCCTGTGTGAACTCCGGATCTGCGGCCCAGCAGAAGTCGTGCACGTTGGGTGTTTTGAAATGCCAGGTCAGTTTGTCGCCGGTCGGAAGGCGCAGCGGCTGGGCAGGATCTTCATAGCCGAAACCCACTTCCTGCGGGTTTTGGAGGTAAGAGCCCGCCGCGATCAGGTATTTTTTGTCCATGGAAATGGTGACGTCGTAGTCGCCCCACACCCCGTAAAACTCCCGCGCGACATACGGATTGGAGTGCCAACCCTGGTAGTCGTATTCGCAGAGTTTGGGGTACCATTGCGACATGGAATAAGCCACACCTTCGCGGTTGTCGCGGCCCGAACGGCGAATCTGTAGCGGCACCTGCGCATCCCATTCCATCTCGAATACGGCGGTTCCGCCGGGCAGAATAGGCTCGGTAAGCGTCACTTCCAGGATGGTTTCGTTGGACAGGAATTTCACGGCCTTTCCGTTGTGTTTCAGGCTGTTAACCTTAATGTAGCCGATCTCATCTGGTTTCAGTTTGAAAATGCGGTCGGCCACACGCGGGTCGGCATCCTCGATGGTGCGCGAACGCACGTCCATCATGCTATTGGGCTGGAACGCGTTGAAATACTGGTGGTAAAAGACCTGGCCGAGTGTGTCGGGGCTGTTGTTGGTATACGTGAGGGTCATGGCGCCGTGGTACCGGTGTGCGGCGGCGTCCATGTCGATCTTCATGTCGTAGTTGACGCGCTGCTGCCATCGTTCGGGCTGGGCGGAAAGGGTGGTGGCGCCGAAGAGGAAGAGGAATAGGAGTTGTTTCATTGTTGTTGTGTGATGTTGGTGGTAGTTATCGGTTATCCATTATCAGTCATCAGGGTGGTAGCCTATGGCCTGAGAAAATAATAAAAGCCGAAAGTAATCACCCTGATAACAGATAACTGATAACCGATAACGAACAATGCGCAAAAATGAAAAATTTATACGTTTGGGTCCTTTTGAGATGTATTTGGGTTTCTTCATGATATGTTTAGGTCCCTTTAAGATGCATTCCCGTCCTATTGAGAATCGTTTAGGTTCGTTACAGATGCAATCGTATTCAGGGAAATGGGCGAGCAGGAACTCAACATTGTACGCTGAAACTGCGGGAAGATGGGTATAGCCTTTTTTAGGAAAAACGTTGCAAGCCGGGCATTGTTCGTTCTATCTTTGCGGCGCGTACCACGTACCGCCGAACCCCCGTTCGGCGAAAATGATCAAGCGTACACGGCCTGATAACCAATAACAGATAACCGATAACAATTACGAAGAGATGAAATTTCGCCTCGCTCTTGCCCTCACTTGCATCGCAGCCCTTTCGCGCCTGCTTCCACACCCGGATAATTTCACGCCGATCAGCGCGATGGCCTTGTTCGGCGCCGCCTATTTCAGCCAGCAGATCCGAATGCTGGCCGTGCCGTTTCTGGCCTTGTTTGCCAGCGATTTGCTCCTGAACAACATCATTTACCGGCAATACTACACCCATTTCACGTTTATCACGTCGTGGTGGATTTACGTGGCGTTCGCGCTGGTGATGGTGCTCGGCTGGTTTTTGCTGAAAGACAAAGTGACGCCCACACGCCTGCTGTTCGCCAGCCTGACGGCCTCCGGTCTGTTTTTTGTCGTCACCAATTTCAGCACCTGGCTCGACAGCGGCATGTACCCGCAAACACCCGCCGGTCTGGCGGCTTGTTTTGCTGCGGGGTTGCCTTTTTTGAGAAATACGGTGGTCGGTGATTTGTTCTTTTCCGGCGTGCTGTTCGGCGCGTATGAATGGATGGCAGCGAGGCAGAAGGTCGCAGCTAACGTTCATGCTCAATAGATTACATGATTTCAGATTACATGACGTAAGATTTTAGATTGGGGTGCATTGCCTTTGGCTTGTTTAAGAATCTTTGCCAAGGGCAATGCACCCCAATCTAAAATCTTACGTCATGTAATCTGAAATCATGTAATCAAATAAAACAACTCATGTCTACACAAACCCTCTCCCCCAAAAAGGTCTCCGAAAGCCGCACGGTCATGACCGAACTGATCATGCCCAACGACACCAACCCGATGGGCAACCTGATGGGAGGCTACCTGATGCGCTGGATGGACATCATCAGCGCTATCTGCGCCGGCAAACACTGCGAAGCGCATGTAGTAACCGCCGCAGTAGACCATATTTCTTTCCAAAGCCCCATTTTCCTGGGCGACGTTATCACCCTCGAAGCCTGCGTAACCCGCGCTTTCAACACCTCCGTGGAGATTTACGTAGAAGTATTCGCCAGCAATATGAAAGGCCAGCAGCCCCGCCGCTGCAACCACGCCTATTTCTCTTTTGTCGCACTCGACGATACGCGCAAAAACCCTATCCAGGTGCCGCCGGTCATTCCGTTGTCGAATGAAGAACAACAACTGTATGAAGGCGCCGCCCGCCGCCGCGAACTGCGCCTGATCCTTTCCGGGCGTATCAAACCGAAGGATGCCACGGAGGTGAGGAAGTTTTTTGCTGATTTGGAATGAGTAGAGTGCGAAGTCGGCAGTGCGAAGTGCGAAGTCCACTTACGACACAATGATGTGGACTTCGCACTTCGCACTGCCGACTTCGCACTCTTATTAACGCATCATTTGCCAGCCTCCGCGCTTCACGCTCCCGGATAAGTTGTTCCTTTGCGCGGATTTTACCTTAGCCGCTCCTCGGCGCATTTAAAACGTCTTAATGATACATCCATCCCTCCGTTTCCAGCCTGTTCGTGCAGGACTGTTGCTTTCTGTTTTTTGTTTGATGAGCACCCTGTTGCACGCCCAGTTTCCGGGCGCGGGGCAGTTCAATGCCGCGCAGGCCAACGTCGGCCGTTTTTATGGAAAAGTGGTGGACGACGCGACCGGAAAAGGTGTCGGTTATGCTTCGGTGCAACTCACGGGCATGCGCTTCGACTCCGTTTCGCGTTCCATGAAACCCGCTGTCATCGCGGGCCAGTTGACGAAGGAAAACGGTGAATTCAGCCTGGAAAGTCTGCCTGTAATGGGAGAATTTACCTTGAAAATCAATTACTTAGGGTACGCTACCATCGAACAGAAAGTATCGTTCAACCTGAAAGGTATGATGGGAGGCGGCGGCGGCAACCGTCCGCAAAATCCGAATGGCGGCAATCCCGGCAGCGGCATGAGCGCTATGGCGGGCATGGTCGACAAAGACCTGGGTAATATCCGCCTGGCTGCGTCGTCTCAAATGCTGAAAGAAGTGACCATTCAGGGAGAAGCCTCCCAGGTGACACTGGCGCTGGATAAAAAGGTGTATCGCGTAGATAAAGATGCGGTGGCAGCCGGCGGCTCGGCGGAAGACGCCCTGAAAAACGTGCCTTCGCTGAATGTCGACCTCGATGGCAACCTGACGCTCCGCAACTCGGCGCCGCAACTGTTCGTCGACGGCCGCCCCACACCGCTGTCGCTCGACCAGATTCCGGCCGACGCCATCGAAAGTGTGGAAGTGATCACCAATCCTTCGGCCAAATACGACGCTTCCGGCGGCGGCGCGGGCATTGTGAACATCGTTTTAAAAAAAGACCGCCGCATCGGCTACAACGGCAGCGTTCGGGCGGGTGTGGACATGCGCGGCCGCTTCAACCTCGGCGGCGACATCAACGTGCGGGAAGGCAAAATCAATTCTTTCCTGGCGGGCAATTTCAACCAGCGCCGTTCCATCAGCACGGGCCAGACGGAGCGCAACAACCTCTTCGGAAACCCGCTGACCAATATTTTTCAAACCTCCAACTCCACCAACGACGGCTTTTTCGCCATGGGCCGCGGCGGTATCGACTGGTTTATTAATAACCGGAATACCCTGACGCTGGCCGCTTCGTACAACCGGGGCCAATTCAATTCGGAAGATGCATTGAACATTCTGACCGACACGTTGCCGGCTCCGGCACGCCAGGGAAGTTCTTTGCGAAATTCCGATAACAAGCGCAATTTCAACAATCTAGGCTCGCAACTGCTGTTCAAACACCTGTTCCCGAAAGAGGGCAAGGAACTGACGGCCGACCTGAATTTCAACCGCGTACGTTCCGATAACGAAGGTATTTTTAATACTGTTTATGGAAACAACGCGCCCGATACGCGCCAGAAACAGGCGGGCGACGGCGGAAACGAATTTTTCACCATCCAGACCGATTTTGTGAGTCCGCTGAAAAATGGTCTCAAACTGGAAACCGGCGCCCGGGCGGCCATCCGGAATTTCCGGAACAACAACGCCAGTTACCAGTTCGACTACGGCGACCAGGATTACGTGCGCACGCCGGGTTTTGCCGACCGATACCAGTACAACGACCAGGTGTATGCCGCGTACGGCACTTTCAGCCAGTCGTTCAAACAATGGGGCTACCAGGTGGGCCTGCGGGCGGAAAGTTCGTTTTACGACGGCACCTTGCTGGAATCGGATTCCACATTCGGCATCGAGTACCCCTTGCAGTTGTTCCCCAGCGCTTTCATTACCTACAAACTGAATGCGGAAGACAACCTGCAACTGAATGTCAGCCGTCGGGTGAACCGGCCGAATTTCTTCCAGTTGATCCCGTTCGCGGACTTTTCGGACTCGCTGCTGCTCTCGCGCGGCAACCCGGCATTGCTGCCGGAATTCACCAATTCGGTAGAACTCTCGTACCAGAATATCCTCAATAAAAGCCACAACGTGCTCATTTCGGTGTATTACAAACGCGCCACAGACCTGATCACGCGGTATCAGTTTTCGGAATACAACGAATTCCTGGGTCGCGAGACCATCGTTTCCACGTTCCAGAACTCGAATTCCAGCACGGCATACGGTATGGAATTCACCCTGAAAAACAATTTCTGGAAAAAGATCGACCTCACGTCGAACATCAACCTGTATAATTCTATTGTAGATGCAAGTAACATTGAATCGCAACTGGAAAACAAGCAGTTTACCTATTTCATCAAGGAAAACCTGAGCATTAAACTACCGCAAAGTTTCACCGTCCAAGTGAACGGCTCCTATCAAAGCCGCACAGCATTTGCCATCGACGGCGGTGGCGGCGGTCGCGGCGGTGGCTGGGGTGGAGGGCCCACCAGCACGGCGCAGGGATATTCTATTCCGGTTTGGTTTGTCGATTTATCCGTCAGAAAAGACCTCTGGAAACGTACCGCCAGTGTAACGATCAGTATACAAGATATTTTCAAATCGCGTAAATCGGGCTCCTACACGGAATCAGCGTTTTTCACACAGGAAACCTGGCGCCGCAGGGACCCCCAACTGGTTCGCTTGAACTTCTCCTATCGTTTTGGTAAATTTGACGTCAGCCTGTTTAGAAGAAAAAACAACAGGATTGAGACAGAAGGAATGGAATTTTAGCGTTATAGAGGTTACTGGCTGAGAAGGAGGCCAATATCCCTCAATCTTTCCCGTAAAACTCTTGTAAAGTTGTTAAAATATCCGTCCTTTGCGGACTTTTATAAAATTGCGTTTAATAATCCGGGATTCAGAAAGCAAATGGAAGAAATCCCGTTGTGTGCCGCCTAAGATATAAATCCTGCTATGCCAAATACTTTATTCAATTGTAAATTTCCAAAAAACAATACACGCTGCCTGGGGTAAAAAAATACGAATTAAATATATATTAAATGTCTACGAACAACAAACAAAAATTAACCCGAATAGGAGTTTTCTATGACGGTAATTATTTCTTGCATGTCAGCAATTATTACGCATACCACCATGAGCGCCGGAGCCGAATCAGCATAGCAGGACTACACGAATTTGTACGTCAGCATATTGCGGATGAGGAAGATAAGGATTTTGCCCTTTGCCAGATTGTGGATGCGCATTACTTCCGCGGACGTTTGAGCGCACAGGAGGCCAGTAATGAAGGGAACCGCCTGTTTTACGACCGGCTTTTCGACGATATCCTGATGATGGAAGGTGTAACGACGCATTATCTGCCCGTACGTACTGTACAGGGATACAGGCAGGAGCGTGGCATCGACGTATGGATGGCTTTGGAAGCATTCGAACTGACTTTACACAAACAGTTCGAAGTGGTCGTGCTGATCGCTTCCGACAGCGATTTTGTGCCGCTGGTGCGTAAACTGCACACCCTTGGCGTACGTGTAATGGTATTGACCTGGGACTATGAGTTTTACGATGAGGAAGGCCGCCGCCGGAGCACCGTGACTTCACAGTACCTGCTCGACGAAGCCACTTATCCGCTCGCTATGCACGGTATCATCGACCGGGGAGAAGAAAACGACGATATTTTCCCGATTAGCCGCCTTTTTGTAGAGCGTAAAAGGAATTACGTCACCGGCGATCCTGCAGTGGTTGTGGAAACGGTTCCGATCGAAGAAGACGGCGAACCCCGTACCAGTACCATTTTCAGCCTGAAAGACGGTTATGGCTTTATCAGTTTTCCACAAACCAATAACCTGTTCTTTCACTTCTCGTTCCTGCTGGATACCGACTTCAACGACCTGCGCGAAGGCGATGCCGTGGAGTTTACCCTCGGCAAAAACGAACGCGGCGAACCCGTGGCAAAGAATGTAAGACTCGTTCGATAAAAATTTTTCGTCAGCGGTTAAAAAATGAGCGATTAACTAAAATTGGCACGATGTTTTCTGATTGTTAGTTATTCCTTTGCCACTACCGTTGGCGTATAATCTTATGAACGAAGTTTTTAATCATCCCTTGCCTCGCAAGAAATAGTAGGTCCTTTTTCCTCGGAGAAAGGACCTCTTTTTTTTAGAAGTGAGAAAAGTAAGAGAGTGAGAGTTGTGAGAGAGTGAGAGTTGTGAGAGAGTGAGAGCCGACTTCGATTCCACCGCTTCGCTCTATTCTGATTTCGGGGGCGAAGCGGTGAAATCGAAGTCGGCTCTCACCACTCTCACTCTCTCACTTCTCTCACTTCTCTCACTTCTAAAAAAAGGCCCCGACACTTTACAGCATCCGGGGCCAGACATCCTTCTAAAAACCTTCTTGCTAATTCTTTAATTCAACACGGCGGAATCGGCGCGATTCACGTTGGTGGGGTTTCCCTCATTATCCGTTTCGCAGTGCACGAAATCCGCATCGTGGAATTTGTATTTTTCCTTGAAGCCGCTCAGCAACAATTGAATATCTTTTTGCGGCGCTTTTTGCGCGGCATATTCGCGAATGATTTCCAGCACGTCGAAGTCGATGTAAGCCGTATTGCTGGCATCGATCAGGACGCGGGAGTTGGGCGGCAGATTTTCCAGTGAATTTTTAATGGAAGCCTTGTTGAGAAAGGAGACCTCCTGCGACAGTTGAATGCGGATCAGATCGCCTTCGTGGTATTCGTCCTTGTGAAACAGGTAGGAATTGTTGAGATTTCCCCATAAAATGGCAATGACGCTGGCCACGAGGCCAATGCCTACGCCGGTGAGCAGATCCGTAAATACAACTGCCACGACGGTGATGATAAACGGCCACCACTGGAATTTGCCGTTGCGCCACATTTCCTTGAAAATGGACACTTTGGCAAGTTTATAACCCGTCAGGATCAGTACGGCCGCCAGCGCCGAAAGCGGGATCAGGTTGAGCAGCGAAGGAATCAGTGCTGCGCAAACCAGTAACAATACGCCATGGATGATGGCCGACATTTTGGTACGGCTCCCCGCATTGATATTGGCCGAACTCCGCACGATGACGGAAGTAACAGGCAAACCGCCTATCAGGCCGGAAAGAATATTGCCGACACCCTGCGCACGCAATTCCCGATCGGGATCGGAGGTGCGGGAATACGGGTCGATCTTGTCTACCGCTTCCAGGCACAGCAGGGTTTCCACGGAAGCCACTGCACAGATGGTCAGCGCTACGGTATATACTTTCGGATTGGTGATCTGGCTGAAATCGGGCAACATGAACTGTCCGATAAAAGCGCTCATATTTTCGGCAATAGGAATATTCACCAGGTGCTCGGTGCGGATAGCCCATGGATCGCCCCACATTTTCATTAATTCATTCATCAGAATACCCACAAACACGGCTACGAGAGCTGCGGGAATCGCTCCGAGGCGTTTTTTGATAGCCGGCCGATCCCACAACAGCATGAGCCCGATCGACAGCAGGGCTACCAGCGTAGCGCCCGGATGAATGAACTGGGTAATGGATTGCCAGATAGAGGTGAACGTGTTGGCGCCGCCGGATTCCGAAAAATACATATCGCCTTCAGAATCCTTGTCGTAGCCCAGCGCGTGTGGTATTTGTTTGAGAATGATGATGATACCGATACCCGTCAGCATACCTTTGATGACGCTGGAAGGGAAAAAATCGGCAATCGAACCGGCCCGGATGAACCCGAGCACCAGTTGAAAAACGCCGGCGAGCACCACCGCGAGCAGTAATGTCTGGAAAGCACCAAGATCCTGAATGGCTACCAGAATGACAGCCGTCAAACCCGCAGCCGGTCCGCTGACGCTGGTGTGCGAACCGCTCAAAGAGCCGATGACCAGTCCGCCGATGATCCCGGAGATCAGTCCGGAAAACAAGGGCGCGCCCGATGCGAGTGCGATGCCGAGGCATAGCGGCAACGCAATCAGGAATACAACCAATCCGGAAGGGGCGTCATAGCGGAGGTTTTGCAGAATGTTTTTTTGTTGCATGAGGATATAGGAATGACATTTACCGGGAAAGCACCCGTTGGCTATCCTGCAAAAGCGTACGTGCCTTACAGGACGAATGGATAAAATGCCTTTTCCGGCGAGTTGCCGGTCAGGATTCAAGATGTTAGAAGGAAAAACAGTGTTGCCGTAAGCGGAAATACAAAGAGGCAGTGCTCATTCGACACAAAAGCGAACAAGACATTGCATACGGCAACCGATAGCGTTAAACGAAATTGGGAGGAGGAGAAAAAATAGACAGAGGGGCGCAGGGATGAAACTGCTTGGAATAACACTCCGGTGCGCCGATGTGGCGTTCGGCGGAAATGGCGGTCAGGCTGAGGGAAATTTCGCTTTCTTTGAATTTGAAAGACTTGCCGTGAGTGTCGTCCTCTTTACTCTCTTTTTTGGAATCTTTTTCTCCTTCATCACAGGCAAATACCTCTATTTCCGAGGGGAAATCGAAACATTTGTACACATCTTCCGCGACCAGACTGGTCAGCGCAATGACGGTAAGGATTTGAAGAAGTAATTTTTTCATTCTTGTGATAAAAATCAAGTGCTAAACGCAAAAATTAGCGCCCGGTTTTGGCAAAGGTAGTTTTTTGAAAAATATATCTGTAAGATTTTTCGAGAAAATTCAGCAATTTGTTGACAATCAACTCATTGCAATGCATTTGTTTTGATATTTTAATTTTCGCCGCTCATGAAAGCATTGATCCTGCAACAAATACACCAGCCGCTGGAATACGGCGAGAGCACCGATCCGGTGGGAAATAAGGAAACGGTGGTTGTGAAACTGATGGCCGCTGCCGTCAACCACCGCGACGTATTTATTACCCAGGGGCTGTATGCGGGCATCCAGACGCCGGTCATCCTGGGCTCCGATGGGGCAGGGGAGTACCGCGGCCGCCGCGTGCTACTGTATCCGGCACTGGAATGGGGCGATCAAACGACGCACCAGGGCAAACGTTTCAGGGTGCTGGGTATGCCGGAGAACGGCACGTTTGCGGAGCAGATCGCTATTTCACGCAAAAACCTGTTTCCGATGCCGGAACACCTCGACTGGCAACAGGGCGCAGCGCTTCCGCTGGCGGGCCTTACCGCCTGGCGGGCACTTTTCAGCCGCTGCCGCCTCAAAAAAGGAGAAAAAGTGCTCATTACCGGCATCGGCGGCGGCGTGGCCTTGATGGCGCTGCAATTTGCCCTGGCTGCCGGCGCGGAAGTGACCGTGACATCCGGTTCGGATGAAAAACTGGAAAAAGCCCGCACGATCGGCGCCCACCACACCGCCAACTACCGGGAAGAAGACTGGGATAAACGCCTCAAAAAGTCTGTCGGCGCATTCGACGTGATCATCGATTCGGCAGCGGGCGACGCATTTTCACTGCTGGTCGGACTTGCCAGCCCCGGCGCCCGTATCGGTATTTACGGCGGAACGCTGGGCAAGGTCGGCGGACTGAGTTTGCAACCCGTTTTCTGGAAACAAATCAGTATTTTGGGTTCTACGATGGGTAGCCCGCAGGAGTTTGGGAAAATGCTGAAGTTTGTCGGTCAGCACAGGATTATTACAATTGTTGATTCCGTATTTGACCTGAAAGATGGGAATGCGGGGCTGGAACGGATGGATAAAGGGGAGCAGTTTGGGAAAATAGTGTTTCGTGTATAGTGTTTGGTGTTTGGGGCAGCGTTGCGCTTGGTTTTGCTAATTAATCGGTAGCCAAGGGCAACGCTGCCCCAAACACCATACACTATACACGAAACACCCTGCTAAGCAGCACCAGCCCCACTCCCGGCAGCCCGATCCAGATCAGTTCGCTGGCCAAAACCCGCAAACCCCATTCGCTGAAAAAAGCGCCTGCGCCCAGCGGCGATACCAGGATCGGATGCCAGGGAAAGAAGATGCGATCCAAACTGAAAGGCCACCAGAGCGCGCAACCGCGACCACCGTTAGTGAGTATATCGAGCAGTGGATGCGATACGGCACTGAGCACGAACCACAGGGTAATCAACAGAGGTCGGCGGGATACATTTTTAGGTTGTAAGGCATTGAAAATCAACGCTGTGACAACTCCTAATACAATAGTAAACAACAAAGAGTGCGTCCAGCCCCGGTGTCCCCACTGGCTGCTGTAGGGAACGCCGAACCGGAATGCGATCACGTCGAGATCGGGTGCGCAGGCCAGGCATCCGGCTATAAAAAAAGTGACTGGCCGGGCCTCCCGTGGAAAGCCTGCCTGCCCGATGGCTGCTGCCGCTGCAATATGTCCGAAGATGGATGCCATAGTGTTTTAGAGGGGATTTTAGTTTTTTTGTGTTTAGTGTTTCGTCTAGGTCTAACAGTCAGCCGCATCCTAAACACCATACACAAAAAACTAAACACTCCCGTATTTGTGTCGGATAGGTGCTGTTTTGACTTTTGGTTTGATACTTTTGCAATATAAAAACATAATCATGCCCAACTTTTTACTCCCTTCTTCTGATCACCCCTTTTGCAACCAGCGGCTGCGTATTATAGCCAGCCTTGCTCTATTGGTGCTGTGTATCAGCCAGTGCCAGTCGCAATTCCGCCCGCCGGAAGTAGCCATCAGCGAAGCCGATACGGTCGGGTACAATTTCCTGCAACAGGAAGAACATACGGTGGAAAATGCTTCCTATCTGGAACCGCTCTTCAAAAAAATGTACCTGCAACGGGTGCAAGGTGGACAAAAAATCAATATCGTACAAATCGGCGATTCGCATATCCTGGGAAATTACATGTCCCGCGAAGTGCGCGAAAGGCTGCAACGCGCTTTCGGCGATGCCGGCCGCGGCCTGATTTTCCCATACAAACTGGCCGGCTCGAACGGCCCGCGCGATTACCTCGTGGAAACGAATGCCCGCTGGAGCGGCGCCAATTGCCAGCGCGACCTGAGCCCGGTTTCGACCTACGGTATTTCCGGTTTCAGACTGGAAACCACCAACCCGAAAGGTGAACTGACTTTCCGCATGCGCGATACGGCCACTTCCGAAACGCACCTGTTTACCAAAGTCACCATTTTCCAGCACCGGACACCGCAGCAATTCGACGTGGAAGTGCGCGACGATGTTTCCAACCAGAAAGCACAGATTTATGTAGAAGACGAATATGCGCGCTCCTATTATTTTGACCGGCCGGTCGGTCAGGTCACGATTGCCGCCAAACGCACCGACAGCAAACAAAAACTCCTGACCCTCGACGGGGTAGAGCTGGAAAACGAACTTTCGGGCGTTATGTTCCATTCCATCGGCGTCAACGGAGCCAAATTTCAGGACTTTGTCCGCGCCGAATATTTTGCCCGCCAGGTAGCCAAATTACAACCCGACCTGATCATTCTTTCCATGGGTACCAACGAGGCGCAGGGACATACGGAGCCCGGTTTTATGTACCGCACCATCCGCGACCTGACGGATGAACTGCTGAAACATTCGCCCCATGCGCTTATTATGTTGACGACTCCCGCAGATTCTTACCTGCGCGGCAAGGGATTCAACCCGTATATGCCCGACATGAGCGGCGTGATCCGCAAGTTTGCCCGAGAAAAGGGATATGCCATGTGGGATTTGTTCAATTATACCGGCGGCGCCAACTCCGCTATCAACTGGAAAAGTTCCGGCCTGATGTCCTCCGATTCGGTGCATTATTCGAAAGCGGGTTATGCCGCCCAGGGCAAATTACTGTATCAGTCGCTGGTAAAAGGATACAACGAGTACGTACTGGCCAAAGAACCCTGAAAAGTTATGAGTTATGAGTTATGAGTTATGAGTGATAAGTGGTGTACGCTACGCATCTCACTTCTCACCTCTCACTTCTCTCACTTCTCTCACCTCTCACTTCTCTCACTTCTCTCACCCTCTCACCTCTCTATTAATGTCCCCGATTGGTGTTTTCGATTCCGGCTACGGCGGCCTCACAGTATTTCGCGACATCGAGCGCCTGCTGCCGCAGTACGACTACATTTACCTCGGCGACAATGCCCGGGCGCCATATGGGCCGCGCGATTTCGAAACGATTTACCACTATACGCTCGAATGTGTGCAGCACCTGTTCGATATGGGCTGTCCGTTGATCATTCTGGCCTGCAATACGGCTTCGGCGAAGGCTTTGCGAAGCATTCAACAACAGGATCTGCCGAAAATGGCGGCGGGAAGGCGCGTTTTGGGCGTCATCCGGCCTACTGCCGAAATAGTCGGCAGTTATACCCAAACCGGTGAAATCGGGGTATTGGCCACGCGCGGCACCGTCTTGTCGGAATCCTACGTCATCGAAATTGCCAAGTCGTTTCCTGACCTGAAAGTGTATCAGCAGGCCTGCCCGATGTGGGTGCCGCTGGTAGAAAACAACGAGCACAACGGTCCGGGCGCCGATTATTTTGTTCAAAAATACCTCGAACAACTGCTTTCACAGTCACCGGGCATCGACACCATCGTGCTGGGATGTACGCATTATCCTTTACTCATCCATAAAATACGACAATTTCTGCCTGAATCGATCCAGGTGTTGTCGCAGGGTGAGATCGTGGCGGAAAGCCTCGCCGATTACCTGCGCCGTCATCCGGACATGGAGGCGCGCTGCAGCAAAAACGGCAACGTGCAGTATTTTACGACCGAATCGGCGGCGGATTTCGAGGCGAAGGCGGCGATATTTATGGAAAAACCGGTGGAGGCGCTGCACCTGGCGCTGTGATTTTTTAACTACCTCCGGCGGGTAGTTTATTTAACCACAAGGGGCACGAAGGGTTTTCACAAGGTTCACAAGGGGGCTCCATCTTTGTGAACCTTGTGAAAACCCTTCGTGCCCCTTGTGGTTAAATAAAACTCCCGCCGGAGGCGGCTAATTCACCCCCCGCACTTCCTTTAGTTTCATCGTCATGGAAACAGCTTCCCGTTCCACCCAGGCATCATATTCCCGGATGGCGAGCAGGCGCAGGTCATCGTCCAGATAACCTTCTTCCACCATTTGGCTGGAGCCCGCCACTTTCGACCAGATGCCCGTTTTGGCCTGAAAATCGGTCCGGCTTCTGTCATAATACTCATCGGAATTGAATACTTCAATGGAATGAAAACCTGCTGTCGCCATTAATTCCGGCAGGTGATCTGCTATTTCGTTATCCATACCCGCGTTTGACCGCCATTTCAGGAAAGTGTCGTAAAACTGCCGCATGCTGTGTGGAATAGCCGGCGCCCATTCAATTTTTGTGTGGTTATAATCAAGAATAGAGAGAATGCCATCCGGCCGGAGCAGGGTTTTCATTTTCAAAAGCGCTTCGAGCGGGTTGCTGAGCCATTGCAGCACCCGGGCCGAAACGATCAGATCGAACCTGTCTTCCGGTTCGAATTTGAAAATGTCGGCGTGCAGCAGTTGCATGTTGGAAACCGTTGCATAGGTGGACTGGCCGCTCTCGATAAACGACTTCGTGTTGTCGATACCGGTAATGCTTCCTTCGGGGCCGATGGCATTTGCGATGTCTTTGGTAATGGCCCCGGTACCGCAGCCAACATCCAGTACCCGCATACCTTTTTTCAAAAGGGGGACCAGGGTTCTGTAATCATTTGCCAGGCTCCGGTGGTCGAAAATTTTCGTGGACTGTGTGTTTTCTCTTTGGATGTTCTTGTTCATTGCAGCAGCGATTTTTCAAAACAAACGCTGTTTTCCACGCCCTCATACTGCCCGTAATTGGGAATCAGCGCATATCCATTCTTTTCATACAACCGGATGGCTTCGGGCTGGCGTTTGCCCGTTTCCAGCACGCAGGTTTTGAACGAAAGTTCGGCGGCCCATTTTTCCAGTTCGGCCAGCACGAGCGATGCGATGCCCTGGCTGCGGTATTCTGGCAGCACGTACATGCGTTTCACTTCCGCAGTACCTGGCGCTATTTCCTTGAAAGCGCCGCAGCCGGCCGGTATGTCTCCGGCATATGCCAACACGACATTTTTAAGGTGGGCGATTTTGTTAAACTGTGCGTAAAAATCGTGTTCGTTCCCGTCCCTTTCCGCCAGGTCGCGGTCAAGTTTTTCGACAAGTTTTACAAAATCTTCATTTTCGGAATCAGTTCTTTTAATGCGGATCATTTTCAAGTTTTCTTTAATAAGCCCCAAATTAAAGTGGAATTCGGACACATCCCTGCGATTCCGGTGATTTTTTAGGCGATGCGGGAGCAGGAAAAACGGGCTGCCCGATTTTAATTTAAAACCAAATCCCGATTGCCCCTCGTAAGTGCAAGTACTTATTAATCAAAAGCAAATTAAAATGACCCACTTGTTCACACGTACAACGTACCGCCATGTACCGTTGCTTGCTCTTTTATGGGTAGTATTCTGTACGGCAGCCTCCGCCTCCAGTCACCGTGAAGCACCACTGATTGCCAATGACCCCCTGGCAGACAACACGGACCTGTATGCGTTCCGCAGCCCGGACGATCCGAGCACCATCACCATTATCGCCAATTATATTCCGGCAGAATTGCCATTCGGGGGGCCGAATTATTATTCTTTCGGGGAGAACATCCAATATGTGATCCACATCGACAACGATGCAAGCATTCCGGGCGATGAAATCATTTACCGCTTCACTTTTCAGAAGGTGAATGAAGATCCGTCCACGTTTTTCAACATCCGACTGGGGCTGGAAAATCTGAAAACCACGTACACGCTGGAAAGAAGTATCAACGGCGGCAACACGTACACGACAGTCATTTCCAACGGTATCGTTCCGCCGCCCAACATCGGCCCACGTTCCATCGAATCGGCTGTCGGACTGGGTTCCGACTATGAGAGCCTGATCACCGGCGCCATCAAACTCGCCAGCACCGGTGAAAAAGTGTACTGCGGTCCGGCTGACGATCCTTTCTTCGTCGACCTCGGAGGCATTTTCGACCTGGGAGATGCGCCTCGTCAGAATGGTAACTCCCGCGACGGCCTCGGCCGTTACAACGTGCATTCCATCGCTATTCAGGTGCCGATCCTGACGCTGCGCAAAGCAGGCGCTCCGTTCACACCCGACAATATCCTCGACGGCGACTTCGTCATCGGCGTATGGGCTTCTGCCAACCGTCAGGCGATTCAAACGCTCCAATCGGGCGGTGAAGCGCCGACCAATGGCGGCGACTGGGTTCAGGTGTCGCGCCTGGGCATGCCGCTGACCAATGAAGCGGTGATTCCGATCGGCCAGAAAGACTTCTGGAACCGCATCACGCCGTACGATGAAATCACGGAAACCACGCTGGACGAGTATTTCTACAATCCCGAACTGGCGTTGTACATGGATGATTCGCAATTCGGCACGGCTGTTCCTGCATTCTCCGCACTCCGTATTCAGCGCAATTCCCTCCAGGGTTTCGACTTCGGCAACACCCATGACGGTTTGTTTGCTCTGAAAGGAAGCCCTGCACTTGCAGGTACCGCTCTCGACGATGCCGTTTTCGGCACATTGCTGCTTCCCGCAGCCGGCAAACCGCGTTCGGTCGACCTGTGGCCTATTTTCCACACGGGCGTTCCGAACATGCGTCCTTACCAACTGGCTACCGGTAAAAACGGCGACCCGCTGGCAGCCGGCAAACCCTTTATCAACAACTTCCTGCCGAATGGCGGCGATATGCTTCGCCTGAACATGGCCGTGCCGGTAACACCCCGCGACGACCCGAAATTCAGTTCCATGGGTATTATTCAGGCGGCTGTACTGGGCCTCACCGATCCGGCATACAACCAGACGACTCTCCTGCAAGCCATCCCGAATATGGACGGTTTCCCGAACGGCCGCCGCCTTGAAGACGACGTAACAGCCATCGAACTACAGGCTGTTGCAGGCGTTGCACTGGCCGCTATCGGTTTGTGGTACGACGACTACACAGTCGGTGGAGCCAATCCGGTAACGCCGCAACTGATCAACGTGATCACTTACCGCACCGGTGTGAACCAGAACGACAAACCGTTCAAATCTGCCTTCCCGTACGTTGCTACTCCCTGGAGAGGAACGGAAGTTGGCCAGTAAATGTGTGTATGGTTTGTAGTGTTTCGTGTTTGAAACACAAACCGTCACCACCCTCATTCTTAACGATTAAAATCATCCATGATGAATTTTCAACTTATAAAACAAGGCTTGTTAGTCATCGCCTTGTGGTCGGCAGCCATTTCTGCAAGTTGGGCTTCCAGCCACCGCGAAGCGCCGATGATCTCCAACGACCCGCTGGCGGACAATGTCGACCTGTATGCATTCCGCAGCCCCGACAACCCCAATACGATCACGATCATCGCAACGTATGTGCCGTTCCAACTTCCGCAGGGCGGCCCGAACTACTTTTCATTCGGCGAAAACGTCCGGTATGAAATCCACGTCGACAACGACGCTTCGGTGTCGGGCGACGAGATCACGTACCGGTTTACCTTTAACAAGGTAAATGAAGATCCCACCACGTTCTTCAACATCCGCCTCGGCCTGCAAAACCTGAAAACCACCTACACGCTGGAAAAAAGCACCGACGGCGGCGCGACATTCCAAACCATCGTCGCAAATGGTATCGTACCTCCACCCAACGTAGGCGAACGCTCTATCGGCTCTATGGTGGGCCTGAATACCGATTATGCAACGCTGATGAGCGGCGCCGTCAACACGGCTACTTCCGGCGAAACGGTGTTCTGCGGCACTTCCGACGACCCGTTCTTCGTGGACCTGGGCGGCATTTTCGACCTGGGCGATGCACCACGCCAGAATGGTACGCCTACCGACGGACTGGCCTGCATGAACGTGAGCACGATCGCGCTGCAAATCCCGATCGCCGACCTGCTGAAAGACGGCGCACCTTCCACACCGGCCAATATCCTCGATCCGAATTATGTGATCGGCGTATGGGCTTCGGCCAGCCGCCAGAAAATCCGTACGCTGTCTTCTACCGGCAACCCGACTTATTCGGGCGACTGGATTCAGGTGTCGCGCCTGGGTATGCCGCTGACCAACGAAGCGGTGATCGCCATCGGCAGCAAAGACTACTGGAACTCGATCACGCCGTACGAAGAAATCACCGACACGTTGCTGGACGATTATTTCTACAACCCGGAACTGGCGTTGTACATGGATGATTCGCTGTTCGGCGGCGCAGTTCCTGCGTTCTCGGCCCTGCGCATCCAGCGCAATTCGCTGCAATCGTTCGATTTTGGCAACGGCCAGGACGGTCTTTACGGACTGAAAGGCAATCCTGCACTCGACGGCACAGCCCTCGACGATGATATTTTTGGAACCCTGCTGCTGCCTGGACCAGGGAAACCGCGTTCGGTCGACCTGTGGCCAGCGTTCCACACGGGCGTTCCGAACCTGCCGCCTTACCAACTGGCTACCGGCAAAAACGGTAACCCGCTTGCTGTGGGCAAACCGTTTGTCAACAACTTCCTGCCGAACGGCGGTGATATGCTGCGCCTGAACATGGCGGTACCGGTAACGGCTCGCAACGACCCGAAATTCAGTTCGCTGGGCCTGATCCAGGCAGCCGTACTTGGTCTGACTGATCCGGCTTACAACCAAAATACCGATATCCAGGCCATCCCAAATATGGACGGATTCCCGAACGGTCGCCGTTTGGAAGACGACGTTACGCGTATCGAACTCCAAGCCGTTGCAGGCGTCGTACTGGCGGCTGTCGGTCTGTGGTACGACGACTACACCGCCGGCGGAGCCAATCCGGTTACACCTGATTTGCTGGGTGTGCTGACGTACACGACCGGTGTGGAATCGAACGACGTGGCCTTCAACAGCACGTTCCCTTACGTGGCACTGCCGAAAAGCGGTACCAGCGAATGCGGTGGTACGCTCGTTACGGGTACCAACGACGTGTTCCAGGGCAGTCCGCTGGGCATGACCCAGCGCCCTGTGCTGATGAAAAACTACCCGAACCCGTTCAGCGCGCAGACGACGTTCAAATTCCAGGTGAACCGCGCTACGAAAATCAACCTGCGCATCTATGACCTGCAAGGTAAATTCGTATCCGAAGTGTACCAGGGCTACCGCCCCGAAGGTGAATTCACCTACGACTGGAATGCTTCCGGTCTGATGCCGGGCATGTATTTCGCTTACCTGTATGATGGTGATGGTCGTTTGATCCAGACGGGCAAACTGCTGAAACAGTAAAGAAGAGATTCGTTTTGAAATTGAGAGGCCGCCTCATCCTGAACAGGGTGGGGCGGCTTTGTTTTAAAGGAGTGGGGGTGATGAATGTTCGGCTCCGCCGAACGTAGGAATAATTGCAACGCGGATTACGCGGATAAAGCGGATTTACGCGGATTTTTAGTGGCCTGACGGCCACTGTTTCGGACTATGATTTTTAAAGTGATTTATATGATGACCATGATTATGGTCGGTTGTTAATCATGGCCATCATAAAAATCATATTAAATCATAGTCAAAGTGGCCGGCAGGCCACAAAAAAATCAATATTTATCCACCAAATCCGCACAATCTGCGTCCCCATTATCCCAAACAAAAACGGGCGCCTCGCACAAAAGCGAAACGCCCGGTATGGGTTTGTTTCTATGATTCAGAAAGATTACATACTGTCTTTCAATCGTTTACCTTCATCGAGGTGCATTTGCACGTGTTTACGTGTTTCCGTCAGGTGCATTTTGACCGCCTCGTTCTGGGCGTTTTTCATCAGTTTATTGTCGATGAGGTCCAGCACGTCTTCGTGGCCTTTCACCATGGCTTTTACGTAAGCCGTTTCGAAGTCTTTGCGGTCTTTGGTCGACAGGTCTTCCAGTTCGTCCGCACCTTTTTTCTGGAGTTTAGTGGTTTCGTCGGAAGTGACCATCATCACGTGGATGGTTTGCGCCACCTCTTTGGTTTTGGCCAGGTTTTCAGAATGCGCCTTGTAAAGCATATTGGCGTAATCCATTACGGGTTTGCCGAGGGTCTTTTTACGCGCTTCCGTGGCAGCGTTGATCTCGTTCTGGTTCACAGTGGCAAGGATCGACAGCACTTCCGCATCGGCGGTGGGTGCTTCCCTTATTTCCGCACTGGGAACATTGCTTTGGTCCGCAACCGGACGGGAAGGATAATCGGTTTTTTTATCCATATCGGTCGAGTTGGAGCTACAATTCCAGCCCAGCAAGGCCGTCAGAAAAAGCGTCGGAATCAGAATTGTGTTTTTCATGGTAAGTGTCATTTCTTTTAAAAAGTTGATAAAGCCGCGCGCATTTTGTCGCGGCTTCCACCTTTTCAAAAAAGCGATGCCACCGTAAAAACAGGGACGAGACAGCAGATTTGTCCCCAAAATGATTCATTTTGGACGTTTTTTGCTACAAAAGCCGGCCTTCAGGTTGCAGAGACAAGTTTTTCCACCCCTTCCATGTCGATAAACATCTGCACCCGTTTCCTGCGCAGTTTGCCAGGTTTGTATTTGTCGAGCCAACTATCGGTGGGGTCGAGGAACAACTGACTATCGTCGGGCGTTTTGCCCTGGTCTTTTAGATCGAGCAGTACCGAGCGGAAATAATAGTGGTTGAACAGGCGGTTGAATTCCGTAAAATAAATATCCGCGGCACGCAGGTTGCCCTTGATAATGACCATGTTTTCGTCGTTTTCCTCGGTAGAAGGGCCGCTGAAATTTGCCGAGCCGGTTACAATGACCGGGCTGCCGCTCAAAGGATCGTGGAGCAAAAACTTGGTGTGGATATACATGACGTGCGAATTCAGGCCCATTTGCTGGGTGTTCGTTTCGCGTACCCATTTATTCAGCGGGTCGTTGATAAAACTGCCGTACGCCGCGTATACGTTGTTCCGGGCATTCAGTTCCACAAAAGCGTCCTTGTTTTTGTCGGTTGATTTTGCCTCGTCTTTCTTTTCCAGCATCATGAATATGACGCTGTTTTTGTAGGTATTATCGAGCAATTTGGTTTTCAGTTCCTTGTTCACCCCGAAAGCGAGGGTGATGCAGGCCGAAGATTTCGCCTTGTCTACCAGTTCGAAATAAGTTTCCAGCATTTCCGGGCCGGTACGCGGACTGAAAATCGGCGTGATGCCATCAGCGCCGCTCATAATCTCGGCGGCCGTTTTATTGCCCGATATGGCATCTACGGCGGTTTTAAAAGTGCTGTTTTCAATTCTGGTATTTTTACTGCCTTCCTTTGCGCCGGGATCGGTGGCGAGCAGGTCCCAATATGTTTTGTAGTATTGAGCCGTTTCGGCGTTTCGAATCCAGTGCCCCACGTTGGTCTGCCCGAACATACCGCCTTGCGAAATATTGGTGGAGCCTGTCCACACCTCCGTGGGCACTGCGCTGCTTTTAGGCTGGTAAATGAGAAACTTGTTGTGCGCGATATCGTTTTTCCTGGCTGTCCGGCGAATGATGTTTTTGCCATCCACATCGATGCCGCAGTTTGAAAGGGCTTCCAGGTTGGCTTCTTTCGGGAAACTGGCCGTGCTTTTTGTTTTGCCTGTTTTTTTGTCGACGGTATCCTTGCCGTTGTTTTTACAGTCGATGATCAGCGTGACGTTGACGCCCCGGTCGATAGCGGCTTTGAATCTGGCAACGGCTTCTTCGAAGTGAAATTCGTAGAAGCATCCGAACAGCGAATCGCCGGCTTTGGCCCGGTCGATATATTTATAAAATGCCTCGCGCAATTTGCGGGTGAGCCAGTCGTACGCTTCCTGCTGTAGTTTGGAGTCTTCGATTTTATCGGGTGGCAGATTGAAAAAACGCCGGGCATATTCCTGGCTGCTGGCGACGCCGCGGTTGAAAAAGACGTCGTGTTGTTCGGGTAGTTCCGAGAAGATCTTTTCGGTTTTCACCTTCAGCAAAACCGGTTTTTCCCGTTGCAGGAATTTGGGATTGCCCTTTACAGGGTAAAAGTAGTAATCGTATTCATGCTCGGGTTTGGCGGTAAAATCGTCCCACACGAAACTCTGCACCGGATGTTCGTTGGTACTCACCAGCACATTTTCAGCCGGGTCTGGAAAAACGTCCTGAAAAACCTTAAAACCTTTCATGAAGTATTTTTCGTTTTCCGTCAGGTCGTGCCTTTCCACGGCGAAACCCAGCAGCCCTTTGGTATCGGCGCCTGTAAAATCGATGGCAAAAGAAATAACGTCGAGGCCGGCGACCGCATAGATCGTGTAGCCGCCTTGCTTACTGGATTTGTAGCGCATGTGGTGGTGGTTATGAATGGCTATTTTTTTGAAGATTTTTTCTTCGGGGCTTTATTCAGCACGTCCTGTATGCGGAATTCAACGATCCGTTTGATCAGATCGAATGGCATAGGCTGGTCGAGTGGAAATTGAACGGAACCTTTTCCGGTTTTGTAACCTGCCAGGTCATTTTTGAACTCGTCCATTCCGACAGGGGTAGGGTAGAAGCCGATATGACTTTTAAACGCCGCAAAATGAACCAGGTTCACTTTGTTCAGGGTAAACGTCGGCATGCCGTAACTGATCTTTTCTTCCGCATTGGGGGCGTTTTTTTGAATGATTGCCCGCACCTGTTCAAGTATATTCTGGATTTCGGGCGGGAAAGTGAGGATGTAAGCGTCGATGGAATCCGGATTGGCGGAAAGCATGGAACTGAATTTTTTAATGTAAAAGAATATGCAATAGTACCTGGAAATCAGATAACGATTACCAAGTTTGTAATCTGGTATATAGGCTGGCTGGAATACAGATTGGAAACAAAACGGGACCGGTTCAGTTGATCCGGCAATGAGGATGTTTATTTTTTCGTCAGCCCGTTGGCCATCCAGGAGGTATTCACCTTGCCGCTCCGTTCATAAAAATAGGCTTTCCCTTTTTTAAAAACCACTTTTTTACTTCTGGGCGTTCTTTCGACGTCAACGGGTTGTATGATGGTAAATTCGAACCGGTTCATATCGGGATTCTGAACGCCGAACCACCTGATGTCCTCAAAACCGTACGTATAAACGCCCAGCCGGTGGATATCCTGCCGTGCTATTTTAAATTGGTTCAGGGAATCGACAATGACCTGGTTTTTGACCTTGTGCGAAAAAGAGCAAATTCTTCTTTGCGGTGCACGCACCAGGTTGAAAAAGGTTTTTTTCCCGTTGATAAAAATCGTGAGCATTTGAAACTCGAACGGCGCACGGCCTTTCAATTGCTCTTTCTCGTATTCTTCCAGTTCATAATGGATTTGGATAATAATGGAATCCTGTGGAGCATTTGCTTCCTCATGCAGTTCGATGCATGTTTTTCTTGGAAGTTTATCGGGGTTTAAAATGATCTCCTTTCCATTACCTGCCCAGGTTCCGGTGTTTTCATAGGTTTTAAAAGTATAGGTAAAAACAGGGTCTTGCGTTAACAGCCGGAAGGTTTGGTCGGCCTTCAATTCCAGTCGGGTCGTTTGAAAGCCGTCGGAAATCCCGTCCGAATAAATGCCTGTAAATGCAGATAGGTCGTTTTGCGCAGTCAGGTATGCGGCACAAAACAAAAGGCAGACGAGCAGTAATCTGTGTTTTCTCATAAGTGGCTTCGGTTGTGAGCATTGAATAAAAATACCCGGGCTCTTAGTGGTGGCATGGATTCGTGGATTTTAACCGTGTTTGCAAGGCAGAAGCCTTGCAAACACGGTTAAAATCCACGAATCCATGCCACCACTAGGTAAGGTGCCAATTCGTCTCAAACAAACGCATTTTTAAATGCCGGATTTTATATAACCCCAAATACACCGCTCCTTACCGGAAGTTCACCACGTTCCTGAATGCACCTGACACCGGGATATTCGCAATATTCTTTGGCTGGCATAGTTTTTTTATCTCAACTGTTAAGCCCGGTCTGCCGGTGCTGCTTTTCGCACGTTCTCCTCTTGTTTCACGTCCAAATGCTCTTGCCATGCGCCATTTTTATGTACTGTTCTGTCTGCTCGTTTGCGGCCGAACGATTTCTGCCCAGCCCGACCTCAATCTGACCCAGATCGCCAGCGTAAGTAATGCAGTAGATATTACCGGCGCAGGCGACGGCTCCGGCCGTTTGTTTATTGTGAATCAGTCAGGCCTCATCCGCATTTTTGACCAGAATGCGAATATGCTGCTTGCAACACCTTTTCTGGATATTACGGGTCCGGTTTTGTTTGGCGGCGAACGCGGGTTGCTGGGTCTGACGTTCCACCCAAATTACGAGATCAACGGATATTTTTATGTCAATTACATAGATGAAGCGACCGGAGATACGCATATCAGTCGTTTCACCGCCACAAGCCCGGCTTCCAATGATGCCGTCGATCCGGCAACGGAACTGGTCATACTGACTATAGATCAGCCGTCCGGTGCAAGTTTTACTAACCACAAGGCCGGCGACCTGAACTTCGGCCCCGACGGCTTTCTCTATATCGCCGTCGGTGACGGCGGCAGCGGCGGCGACCCGGATAACCGGGCACAGGATCCCCAGGATTTGCTGGGGAAAATGCTCCGCATCGATGTAGATAATCCCACAGGAGGAAAGAACTACGGCATTCCGGCTTCCAACCCGTTTGTGGGAACGCAGTCGCCCACAGATTACCTCGATGAAATCTGGGCGCTGGGCGTGCGCAATCCCTGGCGTTTCAGTTTCGACCGCGTTACCGGCGACATGTATATTGCCGACGTGGGCCAGGGCTCCTGGGAAGAGGTCGATTTTCAGGCGGCAGGCGCGGCGGGCGGCGTCAATTATGGCTGGCGCTGCTACGAAGGCAACCACACGTTCAATACGGCCGGCTGCCTGCCGATGGGGAACTATACATTTCCCGTTTTTGAATACGACCATGGCGCAAACGGAGGGCAATCGATTACAGGCGGGTTCGTTTACCGGGGCACTGCCGTGCCTTCTCTGGTAGGCTGGTATGTGATGTCGGATTACGTTTCCGGCAATTTCTGGCTGTTGCGCAAGAACGGTGCGGCCTGGGAATCTGATTTTCAGCCCGATGTGCCGGCAAGCAATATCACGACGTTCGGTGAAGACGACGCCGGTGAACTGTATGCCGGCCGGTTGAGTGGTCCGATCTACCGCGTGACTGCTTCGCCGCTGCCGGTCGAATTGCTGTCATTTACCGGAACTTCGAAACAGGGCAGGGTACACCTGTACTGGTCGACTGCCACAGAACAAAATACCTCCCATTTTGAAATAGAACGCAGCACGGAAAATACTGATTTTGAGCAAATTGGGCAGGTAACCGCAACCGGCGAAAGCGCCACCGAACAACGGTACACTTACGAAGACCTGCGGGCCGTACCGGGCGAAAACGTGTACCGTCTGAAAATGGTCGACCGCGACGGCAGTTTCAAATATTCGCCGATTGTCTCCGTAGAGGTTAGGGAGCCGGTCGACTGGACCTTGTCGCCCAATCCGGCCAGCGGCAAAGTGTCGCTGCTGCTCGATAAAGGCGCGCTATCGGCTTTGCGGCTGAGCATGACCAACGTGCAGGGCAATGAAGTGCTGGCATTTGAAGAAAGCGCTCCCGCATTTCCGTACAGCAAGGAGTTCAGCGTGGCTGATTTGCCGGCGGGCGTGTACTTCTGCCGGCTGGATATGGATGGTAAATCGGAATTCCGGCGGCTGGTAATCAGGTAAATTCATCGAAAAACTTAAAAGATCTGAAAATCCTGCCCGGGAAAGGTAAGTCATCCGATGACTCGAAGTCATCGGATGACTTACCTTTCCCGGGCAGGATTTTCAGATCTTTTTATACAACTCCCGGATAATTCCTTCGGAATACCGGCTGGCAACGGTTTCAATAAATCTGGGAAAATCCACTTCCGCAGACTCGTTGGCCGCATCGGAAATGGTGCGGATAATGGTGCATGGAATACCGAATTCGTAACAAACCTGCGCCACAGCCGCGCCTTCCATTTCTACACAATACACGCCGGGCAAACCGCTCGTGATGTGTTCTTTGTGCGCGTGTGCGGAAACGAACGTGTCGCCGCTGGCTATGTCACCCGCCACGACTTTGGGCGCCCGGATGTCGAATTTCGCCAGTTCCGCTTCGGAAACGTAGTGCTTTATATTTTTGAAAAAACGACCGGCGGCTTCCAAGGCCGCTTCCGTTCGGGCGGGCGGCGTTTCAAAAAACTGCTTCCCGAGCAAAGGGATTTCGTACCGCGGCATGAGCGGTGTGGCATCCATGTCGTGCTGGTACAGGTTTTTGCCGACCACTACGTCGCCGATGTTCAGGTCGGAGTGCAATGCGCCTGCCACACCGGTAAAGATGATTTCACGCACGCCATATTCCAGAATCAGGTTGGTAGCGGTAGCGGCGGCGGCCACCTTTCCCCAGCGCGAAAAAACGATCACCGTGGGAATGCCGGACAGTTTACCTTGGTAATACGTGCGCATACCCGAATCGCGCACGCTGCGCTGTTTGAGGTGGTGCGTGAGGTGGTGAATTTCTTCGGGCATGGCGCCCATGATTCCGATCATGAAAGATAATTTTAAATAATAATCCGGTTATACCTCCATTTCCAGCAAGGCAAAACTCAGCGATTTTCCGTGCGTATCCATTCCCAGCGAAGTAGTAACGCCTCCCAGAAGCGCATTATGGCATACAAACAGGAGTGCAGAAATATTGGGTAGTTCATACCGGATTATTTCACCGGAAACAATGTCCTTCAGGTGTTCCTTCACTTTTTCGGCGGTCACTTTTTGGCACAGCGTCTCGTAATCCGTTTCATCAAACGGGATCAATGAAAGCGTTGAAATATTTCCCTTATCACCGGCCCGGCTGTGGGCCATTTCGTAGAGTTTTTTCATGATTCAAAAATTTGAACGGATGGGTGAAAGGTATTTCGGTCGACCAAAACCGATACGATGCCGATGATCTCGCTGACAAATTTCCGGGCGCCCCCGCCGCCGGCAGGTCCGTTCGTATACAGGGCTTCTACTTCTTCCCCTACGAGTGCGGCCTGCTCGCGGGTTTCGCCTTTTGCGGCGACACGCAGGCGGATTTCATTGGGCTCCGGAACGGCGCCAAAGGTAGTATGGTGGGCGGAAGACAGGCCGATGTAGTCGATGCGTAATTCGGAGAATATGTTTTTTAAACGCTCCTGCACAATCGAACCCGCCAATTCGGCGCGGGCCAGGGCATGGTGACCTGCGTAGGAAATCTCGCCTTCACCCAGGAAAAAAGCCTTGTAACCTACACTTGCCTTGTAGTTTGCAGGCCTTGTTTTGCCCGAACCACCAGAAACGGATACCCGGTTTTCACCGGTTTGTTGTAGCCGGACGCTGGTAAAATCTGCAACAACATCAGGTGTGATGTATTCATGCGGGTTCAGCACTTCATAAAGCAATTGTTCCTTTACTGTTTGAAGGTTGATGATTCCGCCGGTGCCGTCCACTTTTGATATAACGGATGTTCCGTCGGCGGCAATTTCCGCGATCGGATGTCCCAGAGAAGCCAGGCCCGGTACTGTTTTTTTATAATTGTCGGCAAAATACCCGCCCGTAACCTGTCCGGCACACTCCAGTAAATGCCCGATAATGGTCCCTTTTCCCATCAAATCGAAGTTGTCGCTTGCCCAACCGAAAGCGTACATCATGGGAGCAAGAAACAACGACGGATCGGCCACCCGACCTGTAATCACGATGTCTGCTCCCTGATTCAAGGCTTCCAGAATTCCTTCCGTACCCAGATAGGCGTTTGCGGAAATGACCTGTTGATTTCGAATGGGCGATACCGGGTTTCGCACCAGCGGCAGGTCTTCGTCGATGATTTGAAAGTGGTCGAAGTTGAACCCGCCGGAAGGCAGGTGTGAAAACAAGTC
>ENA-UOWO01000467-UOWO01000467.1-activated-sludge-metagenome-genome-assembly--contig:-NODE-467-length-59114-cov-11.104184_pt1 | contig 59114 bp, 48 predicted proteins | sample MGYA00238148_ERZ761564 | MGnify/ENA primary metagenome ERZ761564 (study PRJEB28885, sample SAMN05720194) | activated sludge metagenome | isolation source: Anaerobic digester | place: USA...
TCAATTCGGCAAAGGTAAGTTCCTTTCCCCTGCTTTTTCATTTTTAAAACACCAAATTCTGGCAATAGGTCTTGTGTAATGTCTGGTTTTTGTAAAATTGATTGATTCTAAATAAGCTTGAAATATTTTGTACATAAGAAAAAGTAAAAAAATTAACTTTGCCAACTATGAGCAAGTTAATCGTAAGGCTACAAGACGTTGTCATCAAACAGGGAGACCAGGAAGTACTCAGCGGAGTCAATCTGCGGGTCAATGAGGGCGAGTTTACGTACCTGATTGGAAAAACGGGAAGTGGAAAATCCAGTTTGCTCAAAACGCTTTACGCTGCACTTCCGCTGGCGCAAGGCCAAGGCGAAGTGGCGGGTTTTGATTTGAATCAACTCAATCGCAACTCCATTCCATTGTTGCGCCGCAAGTTGGGTATTGTTTTTCAGGATTTCAATTTGCTCAACGACCGCAGTGTGTACAACAACCTGCTTTTTACCCTTAAAGCTACTGGTTGGAGCAAACGCCAGGAAATCCAGGCGCGCATCGATGAAGTGCTCCAGCAAGTGGGCTTAACTGGTCAAGGCCCCAAAATGCCGCACCAGCTCTCCGGTGGCGAACAGCAACGTGTCGTGATTGCCCGCGCCCTGCTCAACACGCCTGCCCTTATCATTGCTGACGAACCTACGGGAAACCTTGATCCCGAAACTTCGGATGAAATTCTGCTCTTGATGCGCCACCTTTCCAAACAAAACAATGCAGCGGTGCTTTTTGCAACGCACGATTACCGAATTTTGGAGAATTTCCCAGCGCGGATTATCCGTTGCCTGAATGGGAAAATTTTTGATGACCAGGAGATCAGTTTGTAGGATTATTTCAGTAAATCTTGTTCTATCCACTCTTTATTCTTGATGTACAAAAACGATACAATCAGCAGCAGTATTCCCAATGCGATAAAAATGATCGTCTTGGGGATGGTAGCCAAATGCGCGATGTCGTACAAAAAGAGCTTCAACAGCGTGATAGAAAAAAGAAAAATGGCACTAATGCGCAAGTGAACCTTTCTTCTCCAGATGCCAATCACCACCATGAACAGCGCGTACGAACCCCACAAGATGCTGAGTGACAGTTTGTAAGCGCGATCGGCGTGTAATCTGCTCATCCATTGGATCAATTCATCGCTGCACCACCAGATGACTGCGCCGTAAATGCACAACTCGTAGGCAAGCACCAGGTCTTTAGGTAGCTCATTTTTTCTTAGTGTAAGTCCTCCACTGACCAACAATAAGGCTAAGAAAGCCAGCGAAACATAACGGATGCCAAGATTAAACGGCCCATGATAAAAGTAGGAATGAGCGGCCTGATGCAAATAACTATCTTGTAGCTGGTGCAATAAGGTTAAGCCCAAAGTCAAAAACAAGAGCAGAGTTGCAATGTTTAAGCCCAGGCTAACCACGCCCAAGGCCGCGCCTTTGATTTTTTGCAGGTTAACCCAAGCCAAAAAAGATACAAAAAATAAAGTGTAGTTGATCAGCCAAACGCCGCGAAAACGCTCCAAATCAAGTCGGCTGTAAATGATGGGTAGGGTTTGGCCCGGAGCACGATGTTGGCTGTAAGTGTATTTATATGCTTGTATCCAATAGGTAGAAATTTCACAGAAAAAACTAAAGTAGATCCCCAAAATCAAAACAGTAGCCAGCAAGAACGACAATAATTCGTTTTGATCTTGATCATTATACCAGGGGCTACGGTACAATCTGTGGTGATGCAGAGAATTGACGAACCCGAATACCCCACAAAATACCATACTGCTCAAAAAAATGGAGTTCAGGAATAAGGGAATTCTGGTTTCAGGAGATTTGGACGAATAGGTGTTGTACAGATAGAGCCAGTCCTGCGCCATGCTGATGCAAGCCATGCCAATCAACACATAAGCGGTTTTTTCCCAAAAAGTCCATGTTTTAATGCGCCCGATGCCAAACAACAAACCAGCTGTCAAGGCCCACAAGATACTTACCCAGGGCGCATCAAACTGAATGGGAATAGCCAGGGTGAAAAAGCCTAATCCCAGAGCCATGATGAAGTAATAATTGCCTTTTTCTTCCGGGTTTTGTTGGTACAGGTTATAACCCACGATAAAATGAATCAAGGCGTTGACCAGCGCAAGCAGACCCAGCAAATGTTGCCCAAGCGGATGCAAAAGACAAGCCGCATAGCCGATCCAGAAGAAAGCAATCGAATTCAAGAGGAGCAGCAGCAGATTGAGCGCATCAAATTTCCCCGGTTTGACCAGGATATTGGCCAAAATCGTTGCGTAAAAAGTACAAAAAAAGACGGGTAAGAAGACCCAAAGCAGGCCAAAGTCATCTTGCCGGAAATAATAAACAGTATACCAATAGATGAAAATCACCCAGGTCCAAGCAAAAGAAACCAGCTTTAATACCCACCAATCCCGGCTTATGGCCAGCGCGAGTATCCCCAGGTTGAAGACGGCTATGTATGAAAAAAGAAAAGTATACTGGTTGGGATGAAATCCTAGTAAAAAAGGTACAGCATAAGCACCTACCAATCCCAAAAGTGCAATGATTGTACGATTGTAATACATGGATGCCAGTACAGTAAACACCGTAAATAAACACATCGTGCTAAACGCTACCGTAAAGGAGAATAGATGGAAAAAACTGTAGGCGGCATAGGTTGTAAAATACAAAATGCACATGGCCCCGCTTAAGAGTACGGCACTGTATTCTACATACTTGTTTTTGAATCGAATGGCAAAACCCACCAGAGTAAGCCCGGCCAAATAACTGAGGATTATTCGCAAAAGTGGACTGATCAAGTGATGGTCGATGGCGTATTTAAGCCCAATGCCAACACCCAGCACAATGATGATGATGCCAATTTTGTTGGACAGGTTTTCCCCTATAAATGACTCCAGGTTGAAATCAACTAGTGGTTTGGCATCCGGTTTTTGTTGGGCAAAATTGGTTTCTTCCACAACCGGATCAACTATTGCAGGAACACTGCGGTGTATTTTTGGAACAGGGGAAAGTGGAATGATGGGCGGGGATAAATTTGCCTGATAGGTTTCTTTGTTCCCAAGATTACTTTTTAAAGCCTCAATTTCTGTGCGCAATGCCTCAATTTCTTTTGCAAAGCTGTCCTGCTTTTGCAAAAGGGCATCCAATTTTTCGAGCAGTTGTTGAAGTGTGTGTTGGTTGTCGGCCACTGGGTATAGGTTTCAGCGCTTGTTTAAATAAAATTAACCGCTTTGCTGTAAAACTTCAAGTGCTGGCAATAAATTGTTAACCTGAGGTAGTTATTATGGGTAAAAACATGCGGATTCTTGTTTCCAGTTTATTCGTTTTGTCCCTTTGTGGAAGTTGCAAATACCAAATCGTCGTAAGTCCACCCTGGCAAAAAACGCCCAACAATGGAGTGGTTGCTTTTCGGACAGCAGCATTTCAGGATAAACTAGACAGTGCTCGGCTGAACAAACGGCCGGTTTTTCTTGATTTTTATACCTCTTGGTGTGGGCCCTGTAAAATGATGGATCGGGAAACGTTTACGGATCAGGATGTTGCAAATTTACTCAATAAGGAGTTTGTTTCACTCAAAGTTAATGCTGAAAAAGGGGAGGGAATAGCTTTGGCTAAAACTTACGGAGTGGAGGTTTATCCGACGCTGGTCTTTATCAACAAGGATGGAGAAGTGGTCAAAAGAGAGGGTTTGCATAGCGCCGGGAAGTTCATCAAGGCGGCCAAAAAAGTGTTGTAATTTTGCCAAAGCGACATGATTTTAACACAAACATGAGTCACCCCGAATTTTAGTATTCAATCACTCTACTGACGAGCACACCTTTGATGCAAAACCTGAGGTGACGCTTAGGTATCTCAGGTTTCTTAGGTGGTAAAAAAAGAAAAAAACTGCATAGCAGGGTATTCTTTCACCACCTAAGAAACCTGAGATACTCAAGAAACCACCTAAAGAATGATGCGCCATAGGCGCTTGCAAGCGCCGCATTGATATTTTGGTCAAAAAACACCAAAATTCGGGATGATTCATGTTTGGGTTAAAAAGCATGCTCAGCGTAATTAAACATAGCTATTCGCATTGATTAACGGATTGGCATACATCTCCAACAAATACCTCCTTCCGGCATCATCAGCATCATTTTTCAACAACTTGATCTGATCCTCAAAGAAATGGGTATGCCACTCCAATTCTTCCAAAGAATAATGCTGGATATAGGTTCTGGACTCGTTCAATAAATCGTAAGCAATGTAATTGACCGGACGCAATTCGTAATGCAGGTGAATGGACTTGTCGATCATTTCTGCCAAAGTCTCCAATTGTTTTTTGCTGTTTTCTTCTACCTTCAGGGCTTCGAGTCCGTCGTTGAGCACTTCCCCAAAATGAAAATGAACCCGACCTTTTTGGCCTTTGATGCCTAGGAGCATGTATTCTACATCCTGCTGGAAATTCTTTTTGAAGTCAGGGTTGGCCAGTTTATTGAGGTATTCCTGGGTTTTGAGTAGACCACAGGGATCGTATTCGTAAGAAATAGCAACAGGTACGATGTTTAATTTTTGAAAATGTTGCACGAGGTCTTTTTTGCCACTCAAACCCAACATGGTCAACAAACCCACTTGGGTGCGGTCGTTGCCATCTTTGGCGCGGCCTTCACGTTGGGCAATCCAAACCGAAGCATTTTTTTTGCTGATGAGGTCGAGGATGTAGGTGGAGAGCTGCATGGAATAACCATAGAGTTCGCGGGGAGTGCCCGTTCTTTTCACCACAAAACTTTTGTTGATGCGGAATAGCAACTCGGAGATGCGGTGCATCATCAGGTTATCCCCAATGGCAATTTGGCTAGTGTCAAAGTTATTTTCAAACAAGACTATGTTCAAAAACGCGGAATCCAGTACAATGTCGCGGTGATTGGAGATAAACAAGTAGCGCTCATTCGGGTTGAGGTGTTCAAAACCGCTGGCGCTCAGCTCAGTAATGCTGGCTTTTTGAATGACTTTGAGAAAAGGAGCGACAATTTTGGTTTGAAAATCTGCAGCAGTATGGATCTCTTCTTTGGCGTGTAGAATGTGGTGCAACAAGGGTTCCGGCAAAAAAAGCTTCATGCCATCCAAAAAGCCTTGATAACTAAACAACTCTTCAATGGCTGCTTCAATTTCATCATCGCGAAAGGGTTCGAGGCGAAAGGGTGTTTCTTGCATAAAGGATTTCTTTTGAGGGTATTTGGGTTTGTGGGAACTGTGGAGGGCAAATTTATGAAAAATTAAGGGAAGGACAAACCGGGGTTGAATTTGATTCCATCTTAAAAACACGCCAATCGGGGAGTTCAACACGTGTTATTTAGTAGTGGACACACTTGTTTGATGCACTCAGAGGGCCTGCTTATTTTTGGATAAATAAATTACCAATGCGAAATAAACAATTTTTCAGCTTAGGATACATCCTTTTGCCACTGCTCTTCAGTAATTTTCTTTTGGCACAAGACCGTACTCTGCTTTTTCAAGGCAACGTGTTGGATAGTCTAAACAAGGAAGCATTGGTGTTTGTAAATATTCGCATCGTAGGAAGCACGCTCGGTACCAGTACCAACCTAGATGGTAGGTTTCAACTGCTGGTGAAATCTGGCGATCAAATCCGGTTCAGCAACGTGGGCTACGAAGACAAAACAATTGTAATTAGTGCAGAAACATTTAGGAATGAAGTGATTGAATTATCGCAAAAGAAGATGCTACTGAATGAATTCGTTGTTACCCCCGGTATGAATCCGGCCTGGAAAATCATTAGACATGCATTGATTAATCGTAGGCACAACAATCCAGATGAATACTCCTCTTACCAATACACTTCTTATAACAAAACCATTATCCACATGAATACAACGGAAGAATCAAATTATGGTAAGCGCAATCAAAAACAGGATTCATTAAAAAAGGCTCAGCAGTATAAAAGAAACTCGATCCTCCGCAACCTGCTGCAGGATCAAATGTATTTGTGGTTAAAAGAAACCCAGGTGAGTGTAGCGCATAAAAGACCGAATCAAACCAAAGAGTTGATTCTAGCACATAAATCATCAATGCCCAATGATTTTTCGCTAGGTTTTATCCCAACTGATTTTCAGCCATTGGGGTTTTATTCTGAAATTATCAAACTGGATGCTCTTGGGCAAACTTATGTCAATCCATTGAGTAATAATTGTTTGAATCGATACAACTTCAAACTGGAAAACACCTTATTCAAAGGGGTTGACACCATTTTCATTGTCTCTTTTGTGCCCAAATCACAAAAAAACTTCAATGGATTCAAAGGGCTTTTTTACATCAATAGCGAGGGTTACGCCCTTGAAAATGTCATTGCTGAAACTGTAGATACGTTAAGTAAATTCCAGATGAGGATTCAGCAACAGTCGCGTAAAATAGGCCAGCATTGGTTTCCTGAAATATTGGATACGGAAATGTCATTGAACATGGGCAAAGACGAAACTCGGAAGATCCAAATCAATATTCACAACCGTAGCTACATCGAAGGAGTAGAAATCAACCAAACGATTCCAGAAAACATTTTCTCCTACGCAAAACGAGAAGAAAAAATCACACCTCTGGTTCTACCCGATTCCAACTGGCAACTTTACAGAATAGAACCCCTCAACCAGCGAGAAAGCAATACTTACCTTTATTGGGATACTGTAAACGCACTCAAACCGATCCGAAATTTTTTAAAAATTTACAATGGATTGACGCGCATTTTGGCTACTGATCGATGGCCGATAGGCAAGGCGTTCAGCTTACGCGTGAGCGATTTTGCTAAATTCAACAAGTATGAAGGAACACGTTGGGGACTTGGGGGACAGGTTCAGTTTCCGGGAATGTCCTGGTTTAACTTGGGAGGCTACACTGGTTATGGCATAAAGGATCAAGCTTGGAAGTATGGGGTAACTTCAGAAATAAAACTCCATCAGCACGCTGATTTAAAATTGAAAGTGAGTTTATTCAAGGACCTGGCAGAGCCGGGTGTTCCATCAATGTTGAGCAATACGTATAACTTGTTGGCTGCATTTAACCAACCCCGAGGCTTTTTGCAATTTAGGTTTGATGAAGTACGGACGAAACGTCTGGATGTATATTGGAGACCAGCCCAAGGGTGGCAAATTAATCCTTTCTTCTTGGATGAAGAACGCGATATCATCTCATATGAATATTTTTATGGTATCGATAAAAAAATGAGCAGCTTTAATCTGCGCGAAGTTGGCTTTAATCTGCGTTTGGCACCATTTGAAAAGCTCTACAAATCCGATAATCTTGAATCCATTCTTGCTCAGACTTTCCCCGTATTAGACTTACAAATGACCAAAGGCAACTTTGGTACCAATGACAGTTGGTTCTCTACACTACAGTTCAATTTTGACCATCAAATCATCAGTAAAGCTTTAGGACGCTCAACATATCGATTTAGTGCGGGTAAAATTTGGGGGAGTGTTCCATACTCTTACTTATTCAACATTCCTGGAAGCAATCTTGATCAGGATTTTCAGATTTTGGTCCCTCGAACATTTCAAGTGGCTGGTTTTTATGAGTTCGCCGGAGATCAATTTGCAGCCCTGTTTTGGGAACATAACTTTGGTGAGCTATTGTTCAAATCCAAATCTCCCTTTTTTAAACCTTCACTTAGTCTGGTACAGCATGTTGGTTTTAGTCATGCATCAAAAAGAGAAGTTCACCATAATTTAACATTTGATACCATGAAAAAAGGCTACTATGAGAGTGGACTTTACCTCCGTGATATCTTGCGGGTGCCATATTATGACATGTTTTACCTCAATTTTGGCATAGGTGGGATGATGCGTTGGGGGCCCTACCGCCGAATGGAAAGCAAAGAGAATTTTGCCTTTCAGTTCATGATCGGTATTGGTTTTTGATACCCGAATAAATTTTCCAGGTTCATTTTTGACATCAATTAAAGTCCAACAACATGAAACAAATGATACTTTTGGCGGCAATCGTTTTGACGTTTAAGGTGGCAGGTATTGCCCAAACTGACTCCATAACGAATCCCAATCGCGAGTTCAAACATGGTTATTTCCTGCGAACTTCCAGCTTTTTTTTCAGCACCAACCTTAGTGCTATTTGGCTGAAAAACATGCAACAATTTTTAAAAGAGCGAGACCTTGCCAAGGATACTCGTTACGTAATCAATATCCCTTTCGAAACGGGCTTTCGGTTCAATGACTGGTTTTTTAGTTTGAATATGGCCATTACTACTCCTTTCTTTGGGGATGATGCTTTTAACCCTAAAATGTTCACAACCACAATGCACACGGAAAGAACTGTGTTTAAAACCAGAAATTACCGTTTTAATGTCGGCTTGGGGGCCTCATTGTACCAATATGCCATATCCATTCAGCAGGAAGAACCCGATCGACAAGTCAATTTTAATGACCTATTGAACACTACTTTCCGCAGAACTCCGGTTTTATCCAATCGAGGAGGAGCTTTCGATGTGGCGGTTTCTTTGACCAACCGAGAAAAAAGGCCGATCTCTATTGAAAATTGTTTCCGCCTAGGTTACCGCCGTGGATTTAAAAGATACAAATGGAAATCCGAGTCATTCCAGTTGATCAACGCGCCTAGCGATCAGTTGGATATGATTTATTTTCAATACCTGGTCTCTATTTCCAGAAACCGTTGAGCCATGGGAAAACTCAGTTTGATTGTCGGTATTTTCCTTTGTTTTGCCAGCAGCGAGCCAGTCGAAAAAGCAACACTTATTTTGTACCGAGGGCGTGAATTTTTAGGCAATGCCCACGAAATCAGGGTAAACGACAAATTGGTCGCTAACTTAGCAGCCAATGCCTACATTGAGGTATACGTAAGTCCCGGAAAAACCAGCATCGAATCCTCCATTTATCGAGGCAGCAAAAGAGTTTTTCGACTTGTAACCGAACCTGCTCAGGTTTATTACATTAAAGCTTATGAAGAAGTTGATTTTTGGGATCGTTACCTCGTGATGGGAGCGGTTGATGTTGAAACCGCAAAAAAAGAAATGAAAAAATGCCGCAAAACCGAAAAAGTCAGACAGCCGGAATAACTTCCAAATCGAGATTAGATGTGATTTCGGTGCTGGTCGCAAGCCTGGCTTTAGGCTACTTGGGCTGGCGTTTTTTGCGGGTATACATCAATGATCTTGACAATGAATCCGAGGAAATATCTGCACTTATCCGATATTTTTCAGGGATTTTGCTTGAATTGTTGCTGGTGTGGGGGATTGCACACCTTAATTTTCGGCTGGTTTTTTTGAAGTTTTTTAGCCACAATGTTTCCGCCATTCGCGGGTTGTATTGGGTTTGGATTGCACTGTTGGCCTTGTTGTGGTTTGCACTGCTGGAAAGGCGAACTTTTTACGAGCCCAACTATGCCGACGAAAATGTGTTGTTGACTTTTTTGTTGACCACTTTTGTCATTGGTTATGCCTACAGCGCCGATTATTTTCGCACCCGAAGGCTACAATTGGCTTTGTTGAAAGAAAAAAAAGAAGCGGAACTGAACGTGCTCAAGGCCCAGATTAAACCCCATTTTTTGTTCAACACCCTGAACATCATTTACAATTCTGCCCAAAAACACGACGACGAAGAGACTGCACAGTTGATTCTGGAATTGTCACAGTTGTTGCGTTTTAGCATCCAGGAAGCAACGCAAGCATACACGAGCTTGCAAAGTGAAGTTTCTTTTTTGGAGCGCTACATCCATTTTCAACGCTTGCGTTTACCCCAGAAAAGTAATGTGGACATCCAAACCAGCCTGGAGGGTAGGTTTAATGAAGGTCAAATTGCTCCATTGTTGTTGATTCCTTTTGTTGAAAATGCCTTTCAGTACGGTATCAGCATGAATCAGCCTTGTTTCATTCATGTGGATTTAATGGTTCAAAACAAACAGCTACGCCTGAAGGTACGCAACAGCATTTCACCCAATGCCAATACTAAAAAAGGCTTGGGTACCGGAATCCACAATACCCGCGAGCGCCTGGCATTGTTGTACGCCCAACGTCATAGTTTGCACATTCAGGCGGATGAAAAAGTATTTCAAGTTGAACTGACCCTGGATTTAAGTCCAGAAAACCCGACACCATGATCAATGCCATCGCCATCGACGACGAACCTTCTGCACTCGAAGTACTGGAACGTTATGCCAACAAAGTGCCTTTTGTGCAGCTTAAAAAGGTGTTTTACAGTACTGCGGATGCCCTGGCTTATTTGCATGCCGAACCTGTCCAGTTGATTTTTTTGGACATCCAAATGCCCGATATGCTGGGTACGGATTTCGCCCGCTTGATTCAACTTGAAAAAGTACAAATCATTTTTACGACCGCTCACGCCGAATTTGCCCTGGAAGGTTTTAACCTCAAGGCTCTGGATTATTTGCTCAAACCTTTTGATTTTGGTCGTTTTTTGCAGGCTTGCAACCGAGTATTGGAACTGGTGAACAACAAACCCGCCGAAGAGGAATCCAGTATTTTTGTCAAGGAGGGATACGATTGGGTACGGGTGAACCTGGATGAAGTGCTGTACATCCAGTCGGATACCAATCTTTTGTTTATTCATGAGCAACACCGCAGAATTACCACCCGAATGACGGTAGCAGAAATGCTCTCCATTCTGCCACCCGAGCGTTTTGCCAGGGTTCACAAGTCCTATATTGTGGCCCTCGAAGCGGTTCAAAAAATTGAAAAGCACCAATTGACTTTGGGGAAACATGCGGTTCCGCTGGCCGGAGCATATCGGGATGCAGTAGAGGAAAGACTGTTGAGGAAGAAAAAATAAACGTGGTGAATGACGAATTTCTCGAATGACGAGTGACGAATAATACTTCACTCTGCCGATTATTCGTCATTCGGGAAATTCGTCATTCAAAAAGAAATATTATCCTTCTACAATACTGACTTTCAAAATCTTATCCCCCTGGCGGATGGTATCCACCACTTCCTGACCTTCTTGCACCTGGCCAAATACGGTGTGTTTACCATTGAGGTGAGGCTGTGGGGAGTGGGTGATGAAGAATTGACTGCCGTTGCTGTTCGGACCAGCATTAGCCATAGAGAGTGAACCGGTTCCGTGCGTCAGCGGATTACCAACGAATTCATCGGCAAATTTGTATCCGGCGCCGCCGCGACCAGTCCCGGTTGGATCACCGCCCTGGATCATAAAATTACTGATGACGCGGTGAAACGTGATGCCATCGTAAAACCCTTGGCTGGCCAAAAAAACGAAATTGTTGACCGTTTTGGGGGCATGTTCAGGGAAAAGTTGAATGACGATGTCGCCTTTATCGGTACTGAGGGTAGCCACGTATGATTTCGTTGTGTCGATCTGCATGGCAGGTGGAGTAGACCATTGTTGCATAAAGCGGATTTTTTTTGCAAACATAGAAAGCATTTTTCAAAAGCCTGTTGATTTTATTTATTTTTAAGGCATGTCAGATCCATACCTACTCCGTGTTGATGCCATTCAGGAGCCTCCCGTTTCCTTCGCGCAGCGTTTGAAACACTTGGGGCCGGGCTTTATTCTTTCCGCTGCCATCGTTGGTTCCGGTGAATTGATTGCCACTACGGCCCTGGGGGCCAAAGCTGGGTTTGTGGCTTTTTGGGTCATTATCCTCAGTTGTTTGGTCAAGGTGGCGGTGCAGGTACAATTTGCTAAACACACCATTTTGACCGGCCAAACCGCGATGCAAACCCTGGATATGCTGCCCGGCCCACGCATCGGCAAGGCCCGCTGGACGGTGGTGTTGTATTTCCTGATTATGCTGATTAAACTGATCCAGATGGGGGGCATCATTGGTGGCGTAGCCCTGGTGATGTACATGATCGTGCCACAGGTGTCGGTATTAGCATGGGCTTTGATCATGGCGCCATTAAGCTCCTTGTTGGTATTTCGGGGGTATTATGGATTTATTGAAAAAACGTCTTTGATTTTGATCACTGGGTTTACGCTCTTTGCCATTGCAGCCGTATTTTTCCTACAATATACTCCCTATGCCTTGTCCTGGAATCAACTGGCAACGGGGCTTTCTTTTAGCTTGCCTGCTTCAGCCGTAATGTATGCTTTTGGTGCATTCGGGATTACTGGGATCGGTGGAGAAGAAATCATTTATTACAACTATTGGTGCCTTGAAAAAGGTTATGCTGCCCATACTGGCCCACGTGACGATTCCGCCGCATGGGAAGAAAGAGCGCGTGGCTGGATCAGTGTGATGCACACTGATGCCATTTGCAGCATGGTGCTGTACACTACGGTTACCGCAGCCTTTTTTATCCTGGGAGCAGCCATCTTGCATACCCGCCAGGTGGTTCCTGAAGGTTACCAATTGTTAGAGGTATTGTCCAGTATTTTTACGGAAAGTTTGGGCCCTTGGGCCAGGGTGTTTTTTATGGTGGGTGCTTTTTTTGTCCTGTATTCGACCTTGTTTTCTGCTCTGGCATCCTGGGGACGTTTGTTCAGCGACATCTTCAGCCAGTTCGGCTGGATTGATTTTTATGATGTAAAACAACGCCAGCGCAGTATTGCCATCTTGTCCTGGATCTTCCCCCTGATTTGGGCGGTCCTGTTTATTTTCATCAAATTGCCTTTAATTATGGTGCTCAGTGGCGGCATCGCCGGGTCGGTGCTGTTGATCATGGTGGTGTATGCCACCTGGTACTTTCGTTATCGATGCAGTACCGGGAAGTTTGATGTGTCCTTGCCGTCTGATGTATTGTTCTGGATCAGCATTCTGTCAATTTTGGGCGTGAGTGTTTATGGAGTATATCAAGTGTTTATGGGATAAAACAAGCTCAAAATAACCAGGTATACGCCCCTTCAAATTCCCTCGCCCAAAATGCTTCGCTATGATTGCCATCTTTAGGTAGCGCAGTATACAATCTGCGCTTGGTAAACCCAGCTTCTTTCAACACTTTGGCCATTCGTTCCATTGGAGCAACCATTTCTGCTTTGCCTTCCAGCGCGCCAGTAAACATGTAGATTTTGAGTTTTTTGGCCTTGGGCCTTTTGGTCTTGGCGAATTCAAAGGCGGCTTCGGAATGCCAAAAAGAAGGAGAAAACACTCCAGCACGCCCAAACACATCTGGGTATTCCAGCGCGGCGTAAAAAGCAATCAAACCACCCATCGATGAGCCGATCACCGCCGTAGATTCCGGGCCTTTTAAAGTCCTGAAATTTTTATCGACGTAGGGTTTGAGCGTTTCTACCATAAATTTAGTGTACGCTACACCTTCACCCTTACCAAAGCGGGGGTGATCCCAGGGCGCGTATTCACCCATGCGTTTTTCCCCTCCGTTGTCGATACCAATCACAATGCAAGATCTGTTTTGCGTTTTAGCCAGGTTGTTGAGGGTTTCATCAACGCGCCATTCCCCGGCAAAGCTGGTTTTGGCATCAAAGAGGTTTTGGCCATCCTGCATGTACAAAACGGGGTAACGTTTTTTGCCTTGTTCGTAATCAAGGGGCAGATACACCCAAATGCGGCGTTTGCGCTGGAGTTGGGGGATGTCAAAGTCAGTCGCAAGAATTTTGACATTTGCCGCCGCTGTACTCTCCTGAAAATGATGAGGAGTAGCCAAACTTTGGGCAAAAGCCTTTTTATTCCGTGCAGTAATGCCACTCATGGTGCTTAATATTATCAAAAACAGGATGTTCATTTTGGTGCCGAGTTGATAAAAGGTGCTGCAAAGGTAAGCTAAATCAAAGTTTGTTCAAAGCGATGTGCAGCTGTACCTGATTTGGTGAAAACCCAATGCTGCTCTGATTCAAAATGGACTTGAGCTTGGGGTTGTCATTGGCCAGGATGGCATGTAGGGAAAGGTCGAAGACGAATAGAAATGCCCCCTGGATGAGGATAGAGCGCCCAAAACCGCGCAAACGTTCGGCGTTTTTAAGGTCACGCTGACCCCGTTCCAACAAGTATGCTCCCCCCAGCATGTAGCCCACATCCAATCCGGCATTGAACAAGAGGATTTTTTGTATTTTGTAGTGCTCCTGCACGCTGCGGTAGGTGTCCCAACTGCTGTAGTCGGTGTGCATGGTACCCAGATAACCGAGGGTGGCAATACCCAGGTTGACCGCTCCCCAACCGATTTGCATTTGTTGAAAAGCGCGGTTTTCACCCGTGGTTTGACCAAGGCGAATTGCGCCGAGGGCCATGTTGCCCAGTGCCCAACTGCCGAGCACCAGCATACCTTTGCGTTGCTTGTCGAGGCGGGATTCGTGGATGGGGGAGAAGAGGGTGGATTGGGTGAAGGCGTAACTCAGCAATAAACTGAAGAAAAACAGGAGAATGGGCTTTTTCATGGAAGTTTTCCCATTTGAACCAGGGAAGGTGCCAAAGGTTTTGAAAACCACTAGAAATAAAAAAAACTTCTGCCAATTTTCATGACAGAAGTTTCGTGCCCGGAGCGGGACTCGAACCCGCACGGCCGGATGGCCACAGGATTTTAAGTCCTGCGTGTCTACCGATTCCACCATCTGGGCGGTGGTTTGCAAAACACTTTTGTTTTGCGTTTGAAAAAATGGAGCGGAAGACGAGACTCGAACTCGCGACCCTCAGCTTGGGAAGCTAATGCTCTACCAACTGAGCTACTTCCGCGGATATGGTGTGGGTGTGAAGGTGTGGGTTAGAGTGTGCACAAGATTGTTGGTTGCTTGAACGCGCACAAATCTAAGAAAAAAAATCGTTCACCTTCAACTTACAAACAAAAAAGCCCTCAAAAGAGGGCTTTTGAGCGGATGACGAGATTCGAACCCGCGACCTCAACCTTGGCAAGGTTGCGCTCTACCAGCTGAGCTACATCCGCAAGAATGGGTGTGATGTGTGGGTGTGTGAGTTAGTGTGTGTTGAGGCAACCCTATGTGGTTGCCCTTTGGTGGATGCAAATATAAAGGGAAAGTTATTTTTTGCGCAAGTGTTTATTCAATTTTTTTTCATTTTAATTGCACTCTTTGCTGCAATTGCACCCCTATCAACCGGATAGAAACACATAAGGTTCCCCGAGGAATAGACACTTTTCTTGTGCAGGAACGAAAACGAAATAAAAGCGCAGGTTTGATTCGGCTGTTTTTTGATTTGGCAAGGCGCGAGGAAGGCGCATAGTAAACTACGCAACTGACGAGTAACGCGGCCAAATCAAAAAAGAGTCCAGCAAAATGCGCTTTTATTTCGTTTCCGTTCCTAAGGCACGTTAAATTGTTAATTTTGCAGCGGATTTTAAAAAACACACATGGATCAAGTAGCAACGGAAAAAGAAATCCGCATCAAAGTAGGCCTGGACGACAAAAACATGCCAGTGCGCATCAATTGGGACGCCGATGACAATCCATCGGGAATGGAAACGCAGGACAGCAAAGCCATGATGATATCCCTGTTTGACCGAGAGCATCTCGAAACCATAAAAATTGATCTTTGGGTGAAGGACATGCAAGTGGGGGAGATGGATCGTTTCTTTTTTCAAACCCTGCGGGGCATGGCCGACACTTATTTTCGGGCCACGCAAAACTCCGATCTCGCCCGTGACATGCAGAAGTTTGTACAATATTTTGGTGAACAGACCCAAATCATCTCGAAAGATCAACAATAACTGCTGATGAAAGCCAGAACACTCAAAGCCGATAAGGTAAATGTGATTACCCTGGGCTGTTCAAAAAATTTGGTGGATTCTGAAAACCTGATCACCCAATTGCGGGGCAATGATTTTGACGTGGTGCACGATAGCCAAGAGGAAGATGCCAATGTGGTGATCATCAATACCTGTGGCTTCATCGATCTGGCCAAACAAGAATCCATCGACACCATTTTGGAGTACGCTGAAGTCAAAAAAGCGGGAGGCATCGACAAACTTTTTGTAACCGGGTGTTTGTCACAGCGCTACAAAGAAGATTTGGAATTGGAAATTCCTGAAGTGGACGCCTACTTTGGTACCCTGGAGTTGCCCGGTTTGTTGGCCAAACTGAATGCTGATTACAAGCATGAGCTGATTGGGGAAAGGTTGATCACCACCCCAATGCACTACGCTTACCTCAAAATATCGGAAGGTTGCAACCGGACTTGTTCTTTTTGTGCCATTCCATTGATGCGCGGAGGCCATGTATCGCGGCCCATCGAAGAACTGGTGAAGGAAGCCCAAAGTCTGGCCCGCCGAGGGGTAAAAGAAATCATGTTGATCGCCCAGGAGTTGACTTATTATGGCCTGGATATTTACAAAAAGCGTGATTTGCCTCGGCTGTTGCATGCTTTGGCCGATGTAGAAGGCATCGAATGGGTTCGTTTACATTATGCCTACCCCAGTAAATTTCCACTGGAAATTCTCGATGTGATTGCCGAAAGACCCGAAATCTGTAATTACCTGGACATGCCATTACAACATGCTTCCAACAGCGTTTTGGAACGCATGCGCCGACAAATCACCAGGGAAGAAACCACCGAATTGATCCAGCAAGCGCGGTTGAGGATCCCTAACCTGACCTTGCGCACCACTATGCTGGTGGGGTACCCCCAGGAATCGGATCAAGAATTTCAAGAGCTATGTGATTTTGTGCAGGAAATGGAATTTGACCGCATGGGCGTATTTCAGTACTCGCATGAAGAAAGTACCCGTGCCTACGACGTAGATGACGATGTTTCTGCGGAACTGAAAGCCGAACGGGCCAATGCTTTGATGGAAATCCAGCAAGAAATTTCCACCCGCAAGAACTTTGAGAAAGTAGGCAAAACCTTCAAAACCTTGTTTGACCGTAAAGAAGGAGGGTATTTTGTAGGCCGTACGGAAGGGGATTCACCCGAAGTAGACAATGAAGTATTGGTTCCGGCAAAGAAAAACTTTGCACGAATCGGTGATTTTGCCCAGGTACGCATCACGGAAGCCAGTGAATACGATATTTTTGGTGAAATAGTAGCCTAAAGGACATGTGTAACAGATGAAACACTGCACAATCCACGATTTAATTGTTTACTTTTGAACAATTGAGATCAGGATTTCATTTTATCTGAATGAAAGAAACAGTTAATTCTTCTTGGGCCAACATAGCCAATCCCATTTTCCAGGCATTACTTACTTTCGGAGGTGTGGTGTTGGTTAATTTAAGTGCCGTAACATTGGAATGGATGGGCGCTTGGGTATTGGAAGAACGGTTCTCTTACCTCACTGCCGCCTCTTTTTTATTGTGTTTTGCTATGTTCAATTCTGTACTTTCACTCCTGGCAACCAACACCTTACAATACTGGGGTAAATCTATCTATTGTTTTTTAGGCCTGGTATTGTCTTCGGTAACTTTGGCTCGGGCATTATCTGGTCTACGCCTGAGTGAAGCGGGCTCTTATTGGTGGATATTGATTGTGGTAACCTTTGGGTACCTGGTCTTTTTGGCTTTGGTCAATACCATTCGCAGCATCGTAACTTTTGCCCAAAAGGAAGAATGGAACCAACCCCGTTTTCGGAAAGGCAACCGAAAGTAAGCGCTTATTCCCATTAAAAAATGATAATCCATATGACCATTCGAACCACACTGGTGTTTTTCGCAGCACTGTCGGTGTTGTTTTCCTGCAACCGGGCACAGCCTACCTCCAAAAACGAGGTGGATCCCCAAGGTAAATTTGTATCACTGAAGGGTGAAATTCTCGGCCCCATCATCAAAACGGATGAAGAATGGAAAAAAGAATTGGACGAACTGGAGTTTCATGTACTGCGGCAAGCAGGTACCGAGCAAGCCTTTACTGGTAAATTGTGGGACAACCACGAGCAAGGCGTCTACACTTGCCGGGGATGTGATTTGCCTCTTTTTGATGCAGAAACTAAATTTGAATCGGGCACGGGCTGGCCTAGTTTTTGGGAGGTGTACATGAAAGGGAATGTCGCCAAAAAATCAGACAATACCCTCGGCATGATGCGCACTGAAGTATTTTGTGCACGCTGTGGAGGGCATTTAGGGCATGTATTCCCAGATGGCCCCAAACCAACCGGTTTGCGTTACTGCATCAATTCTGTATCCCTAAAATTCGTTGCGGAGAAGAAATAAAAGCGGTTGGATACCCAAGAACTGGTATCCAACCCTTTTCAATTTAGCACGGATTAAACACTAATTTTTTGCTTTCGAAAACTCGTACTGGTACAAATCACAGCATGGATCACTCAGGATCAGCTTATCCTTTTCAAATACCACTTCCTTGTCTTGATCTTCAAAAGGTGAATTACTGGGGGTAGCCCCAACTTTGAAATCAATGTAGGTCTTGCCATCTTTTTCTTGCAACTCATAAGTGCCCTGGTAACGCAGGGTATCGTTTTGCAAGCGACGGTAAGTCTTGTTTGCGTTCATTTCCAGGTAATTCCAATCGGCAGTATAGCCATTGCCAGCAAATCCTCCAGAAATAGATTCCAGTTTCCATTTGCCTTCTACCTTGCTTTGATCTGGCTTTGCGTCATCTTTTGAGTCGCAGGCCAACATCGTGGTGGCAAGCACTAAGGCTGCAAACACCCAGGATTTCAGTTTAAATGCCTTGAATATGTTCATTTCGTCAGGTTTTGGGTCGCAATACAGTAGTTGTATTGCTCCGATTTAAAAATAAAAAATGGTTCGTGCTTCTGCACAACTGACTGGTTAGACGGCAGGGTAGGAGAGAAGGGTTTGAAAAAAACAAAAATTAACGAATTTTTAAGGTATAGATACGGCTGAGCAACTTTATTAAGATGACATGCCCTCTTGCTCGAGTTTGGCCTTGCGGGCTATTTTCTGGTCGTTATTGCTTTCGTAAATGGTATAACTTTCATATTTGCTCACATCACGTTCTGCCCAGATGTCTTTGCCAATGTTGCAAAGGACAATCAATTCCTGATACAGTTTATTGCCTTGATCAATGCGGCGTTCTACCGAAATGTCGCGGTCGGCTATTTTGTCTTGTTGGATGTTGAGGGCATTTTCAAACTCTTGATGAGCATCTACTACACGCTGGATTTGGGTTTCATTGACGCCCACTTCAGCCAGGAAATCAATCTGCTGACGGGCAACACGAACAACCCGGCGACCACAAAACAAGAGCTGTGCATCGGTCATGTCACCCATCTTGGCGGTGCCAAACTTGCGGTAGCGACCCGAGCGATTGTTGTACTTCATGGCCACTCTTGTCATCAAACTGCGTACAGCGGTTTTGAGTTTTTCCGCAGCAGCGTCTTTTTTCTCGGTCATGAGCATTTGTTCACCTACCAACTCGTCATCGTCGGGTAAGGTGTTCAACTGATCACAAAGGGTTTTAAATCCCTTCAACCGATCTAGGCTATAGCCATACTGCTCAAAGTATTGCAGATCGCGATGGGCGTCCCGAATGCGCTCCATACACAAGAGATATAAGTCTGCATCCGGAAAATTGTATTGGCGATGCGCCGATTGCTTTTTCATAGCTGGCTGATAATCTGGTTGCTACAAAATTATCACTTTTTTGATTAAAACAAAATATTTTTTTGAAAAACTTTCTCTGTCTTAAAGAAAAATGTTTTTTACTCAGACGAAATTTTCTTACAAATATTTAAATTAAAAAGTAAAACTACGGAACTAAGCAATAAGATTCTGTTTTTTCCTGCAAGTACATTCCTTTCACCTCAATCTACACCATATGATTTCTGTGCTCATCAATGAAAAACGTTTCAATTACCGGATCGCTGCAGTCATCCTCTACGAGGGTAGGGTATTGGCGCATCGAGGCGAGCAAGAGGATTTCTGGTCTTTGCCGGGTGGCCGTTGCGAGATGATGGAATTTTCTGCCAATACCCTTAAGCGGGAAATGATGGAAGAAATAGGGGAGGAGCTTGAGATTGGAAGGCTGCTATGGTTGGTTGAAAACATGCATGTTTTTAATGGCCGCGAGGTGCATGAACTTTGTTTTTTTTATCAGGCTAACTTAAGTGCAAATAGTCTCTTATTAAAAGAAGACGAATTCATTGGTTATGAGCCTGATGCCAAACTTATTTACCAATGGCATGATCTGGCCCAAATCCAATCCTTGGATCTAAAACCTGATTTTTTGAAAAAGGGTTTGGTTAATTTGCCCCAGCACATTGAGCACATTTGTGTGACGCTAAACGCATAAAAAAATCGATAATACTTATAGCGGGCATAAACGTCATCACACAACTGTAACACATCCGGCAAGCGAGCCCATACATTTCAACTATAAACTTTTGAACGCTACAACTATTTACGCAATTTTTCTTTTCTTCGCACAAAGTACATCGCACTATGGACAACAACTGGTTTCTGTTGAAAGACACAACCCAAATCGATTCCCCCGCTTTATTATTGTACAAAGACCGGGTAGCCTCTAACATCAACCTCATGCTCCAGATTGCGGGCAGTGCAGAGCGGCTAATTCCCCATGTCAAAACCTATAAAATGACGGAACTGGTGCGCATGCAATTGATGCAGGGCATCACCCGATTCAAATGTGCCACCATCGCCGAAGCAGAAATGACGGCTCGCGCAGGTGCTTCCACTGTAATCATTGCTCACCAGTTGGTTGGGCCTAAAATTGAACGACTGGCGCAATTGGTGCAAACTTTTCCCAAGGTAGAGTTTATCTCGCTGGTAGATTGTGCCGAATCGGCTTCTGCTCTTCAGGTTGTTTTTTCCAGTCACCGGCTTACGGCCAAGGTTCTGGTGGACGTTAACAACGCCATGGATCGTTCCGGTCACCCCGTAAACGATGAATTGTTCCCATTTTACCAATCCCTGTTCCGTTATCCTTACTTGAAGGTTTTGGGCTTGCATGTCTACGATGGCAGTTTTCGCGATGCGGATTTTGCAGCACGAAAAGCCAAAAGCGACCAGGCTTTTCAGGGGGTCAGTGTTTTGTTGCAACAAATCAGTGCGGCAGGTTTACCCGAACCCCTGGTGATTGCAGGTGGTTCACCGGCTCAAAACGTACATGCCTTGCGCGATGGAGTACACCTGAGTCCCGGCACTTGCCTGGTCTGGGACTGGGGTTACGGTGAAGGGTTGCCCGATCAGCCTTTTCAGTGGGCCGGCTTGGTGTTCACCCGCGTGATTTCAAAGCCCAAACCTGGATACCTTACCGTAGATTTAGGCCATAAAGCCATCGCCGCTGAAAACCCGATTGACAAGCGGGTGAAATTCCTCAATTTGGATCAATACAGCTTTGTATCACAAAGTGAGGAACACCTCGTGCTCGAAGTAGCAGATTGGGACAAATGGAAAGTAGGAGACGCCTTGTATGGCGTTCCATACCACATTTGCCCCACCATCAATTTGTATGAAGAAGCCATGGTGATTCAAAACGGCGAGTGGGTCGATACCTGGCAGGTGGTAGCCCGCAAACGCAAAATCAGCATTTGATGGCTACACAAGAGTTTGAAAACCGCTTACAAAAAGTGGATCGTCACATCAGCAAATGGGCTCGGCGGCAAGGGGTGACCTGTTACCGCGTGTACGATGACGACCTCACCAATTTTCCGCTCGTCATTGATCGTTACGAGGAGGCTCTACATGTGGCCGAATACCATCGCCAACACGACCTGGATGAGTTCCAACACCAGCAATGGCTGGAAGATTGTCTGGACAGCATCAGCAAGGTCATGGCGGTGCCACGGCATTTGATTTTTTTTAAAGAACGCAAACGCCAAAAAGGGCAACAACAATACGAGAAGGTTGACGCTGAAAAGCACCAACGCCTGGTCAGGGAAAATGGCCTAAATTTTTTGGTTAACCTCAGCGATTATGTGGATACTGGGCTATTTCTCGATCACCGGAATACACGGCAAATGATCAGGGAACAAGCCGAGGGCAAGCACTTTTTGAATCTTTTTGCTTACACGGGGGCTTTTACTGTTTATGCCGCTGCTGGTGGAGCACTGAGCACCACCACCGTAGATTTATCAAATACCTATCTCGATTGGGCACGGGCCAACTTGAACATCAACAATTTTGGCCAGCAAATCGACAAAGCCCACTTTCTCATCAGAGCCGACGTAAAGCAGTATCTCGATACCTTACGTCCTCACCAGTTTGATTTGGTGCTGATTGATCCGCCCACTTTTTCCAACAGCAAAATGATGAAAGAAGTGCTGGACACCCAACGCGACCACGTAGATTTACTCAATAAAGTGATCTACGCGACCATCCCAGGCGGCACAATTTATTTTTCCACCAATTACCGCTCTTTTAAATTGGATGCTGAGGCATTAAAGGGGGTAGAAATTGAAGAAATCAGCCAACGCAGCATTCCGATGGATTTTCGGGACAAAAAAATCCACCGCTGTTTTCGAATGCAGCGGGTATAAGGGGCGATAAAAAATAAGTGTTACACCCAAATTTTTCCGATCAGGTACGTCTGAGCTTTCCCCATCAACTCTACGCGGTCTCCTTTGAGCTCACAGTGCAATTGACCTTTGCGTGCGCCTCCCTGAATGGCACTGATGCTTGTTTTACCCAATTTTTTTGCCCAAAAAGGAGTGAGCAAGGTGTGGGCTGAACCCGTTACGGGGTCTTCATCAATACCAAAACTTGGGAAAAAACAGCGCGTGGCAATATCCGTGCTTGTACCAGGAGCTGTAACGATCAAGCCCCGGGTTTTTAACTCCGACAACCTGCGGAAATTGGGCCGAAGTGCCATCAACATTTCCTCCGATTCGATCATGGCCAAATAATCATCAGTCCCTTTGGCCATTTCCAAAATTTGAACCCCCAGGGTTTCTTCGAGGTTTCGGAGCACATGAAATGGCTGGGGTTCGTCGGTAGGAAAATCCATGACGTATTGATCTGCTATTTTGCGAACCAACAAGTTTCCTCCCAGCGTATTGAAACTGATGCTTTCTTTGTTGTACCCCAAATGGGCAAACAGCACATGTGCACTGGCCAATGTGGCGTGGCCACACAAACGTACTTCCATGGCCGGGGTAAACCAACGCAGGTGATACCCTTCACCTTCAGGTACAAAATATGCCGTTTCAGATAGATTATTTTCCGTGGCGATGTTTTGCAGAACCTCATCGGGAAGCCAGGCATTCAGCGGAACCACGGCCGCAGGATTGCCTTGAAAAACGGCGTTGGCAAAGGCGTCGACTTGATAGATTGATAATTCCATTTGTATGTTTATGAGTTTATTGTTGAGAAGTTGAGAAGTTGAGGGTAGCGCAAGATACCACGATCGAGCAAAACTACCCTCAACTTCTCAACCACTCAACTTCTCAACTAGTTTAACAGCCAAGCTAAAAACCAGCCCAATGATATCCCCAAATAATTGGCCAGCATAATGCCCATCAAAGCCGCGGCAATGCCGGGCAAAATGACTTTGGGATTGCCGATAGTGGCCGCAATTTGCGGAATAAAAGGTGGCCCAAAGATAGTTGCCGTTGACGTAACCAAAAAAGCTTCGTCGTCCACTTTGAAAATTTTTGCCAATAATAAATGCAAACCGACCGTGCCGAGGATGGTCGCAATGGTCAATATGACGATTTGGAAACCATCACCCACCAATTGCTCCAAATCAGCCAACAAGCCGAGCCCTACACAAAACATCATCAGCAAATATTCCCCTACTTGAAAAGAACCCCTCAGTTTTTTGATGACCTCCAGGCGTGACGCAGCGATGCTGAGGGTCGTCAAACACAAAATTAAAAAGGTACCATTTTTCATGTTGCCAAAAACCAAAAAAGATGCACCAACTGCAATGGCCAAAATCAGGACGCTCGATAACAAACAAGCCGCAATCATCCCTGGAGATAAACTGCCCGTAAATTCCTCTTCTTCTGCGTGGGTGTATTCGCTACTTATCTTGCGACGCAAAACCAGTGCAACCAGTTTAGGTCCAACCGAGGTCAAAATCAACAAATAAGAACCACCCACCACGATATCCGCAGCATTGACCAAACCAATAAAGTCAGCCGAAGCTTCCAATCCGTAACCGGTTGCAAACAAATTTACGGTTCCGCCCACATATACGGCCAAAAGCATACCCGCAGCCTGGTGGATCAGAGGAAAATCGGAAAAAAACAAATAGGATATTACTCCTGTTGCCAACACTGCTGAAAGTATAGCAAGTACGAAAGACAACATAAATACCTTCAGGTTACGGTATACGAAACTCAAATCGGATGAATACAGCAAAAGGGGCAAGGCCAGGGCAATGCTGATTTGGCTGCATGTTTCGCGAAAAGTAATGGGCGTTTGTACCAGGTTGAAATTGCTCAAAATCATTCCGAAGATATAACACAAAACAACCGGACTTAAGAAATTCCCCAGTTGCCCCCAATGTTTGGAGCGCTGTGCCACAAAAGGAAAAATCAGCATGGCCAAAACCTGAACTAGAATGTGTAAGGTTTCCACAGATTGCAGTGTTATTAGCTTAAAGACGCATTAACTTTGAATGACGATTCCGCCTTCATAATCGACAATTAGGGTATGATTGGTTGTATCGGGATTCTCCAGGAGCCACAAGGCCAGGGGCCCAATGACGCCCTGCTCAATGGCCCGTTGCATCGGGCGCGCACCGTACCGTTCGTCAAAACCAATGGTAACCAGGTAGTCAATCAGGCGTTCAGAAAATTGAAGTTTTATACTCTTTTTGGTGAACCCTTCCCGACGTCCCAGCTCGCGCAATTCACGTTTAGCAAGGTTCCGGATGCCTTCTTTGCTCAACTCGTCGAAGACGACAACCGAATCGATACGGTTGACAAATTCAGGGCGGAAGTGTTGCATAATGGCCGATAGGTAGCGGTTTTCGGAACTAGTGGTATCCGAAAACGACATGCTGCGCCGACTGGAAGCCCCCAGGTTGGAGGTCATGATGATGATGGTATTTTTGAAATGGGTAACCCGCCCAAATCCATCCACCAACATTCCGTCATCGAGTACTGCCAATAACGCATCAAATATCGCCGGGTCAGCTTTTTCAATCTCGTCAAGCAACAATACAGCAAAGGGTTTTTCCCGCACTTCTTTGACCAATTGCCCGGGTTCCCGATCAGCACCAATCAGGCGGTCGATCTGGAAAGCGTGTTGATACTCACTCATGTCGATGCGAATGAGCGGCGTTTTTTGTTGGCCTTTACCAAAAAAATACTCCGCCAGGGTTTTGGCACAAGCGGTTTTACCTACCCCCGTTGGCCCTGCAAAAATCAGGGTAGCAATCGGTCGCTGTGGGTTGTTGATGCCTGCTTTAAATATCTTCACCAGACTGCACAATTGCTCCACCGCGCGTGGCTGACCAATGATGCGATCATGGAAAAAACGGAGCAACTCGGCTTCGTCCCATTCCATATCATCGTTGAGTAGCAATTCTGGCAAACCCGTTTGTTGGATAAAATGTTCGTTTACATCTTCAATGCCAACTGTTTCACTTCGGTTGAGCCGGGCATCTGCCATACATTTCCCCAAAAACTTCACCGCCTTGCCTGGAAAACTTTCGTAGGGATAAAAACGGGACAAAAGCCGGTAAGATAGATCTAGCGCGGCTTTTTCAATGTTGATTTTTAGGGTGTTTTGAGCAAACAGTGCGTATTTTGTCAGTACATTTTGCACCTGAAATTCAGTCATTTCCTCTAAATGGATCAAATGAAAAGCATCGACAAAGCCGGGCATCAGCCGGCGCATACTTTCCAATTCCTGTGGCGTAGCTTCACTGATCATCTGGACTTTACCCTGGGTCAAAAATGGACGAAAAAAAGAAGCTAAGCTATCCTCTGGACCACTTCCGCCGCTCATCAACATTCGTACTATCGAGACCATCCATAAAATGCTGTTGGTACTGGCTGCTTCTTCAATCAATTCTTCACAGGTGGCTTGCCACTCGCCTAGATATTTGGCGCTATTGGTAAGGCGTTGGGGCAGGATGCGCCAAAAATTGAGCTTCAACTTGGCGCTTTTGGCCTTGTTGGTCATTTTGCGGATAGCCGCCTGCAACACTGCACTTTTGCCCGATCCCGGATTACCGATGATCAGCACATTGGCCCTAGAACTCAGTACTTTTTCCACAACCTGCTCGATGATGGCTTCTCGTTCCCAGGCTACATCGGGCGCCAAACGGTTGAGGCGACGGGTGGCTTTGAGGGGAGGATAAGCCTCGCCCAATCTGGAAAGGGTGGTTTGTTGGTTGCGGAAATTCCAGTTGGACTTCCAGTAATAATTGTTGCGCGGATTCACCCGCAGTTCAATGCTGGTCAAGCCCGGATTTCCGTAACGCATCAACTTGTAAATGTCTTCTGGGGTAGAGCGGTTCAAATTGCTGATGGCTACATAATCAGTCAAGGCCTCAAAATGTTCGGGAGAGTAGTAAATGAATCCCTCCTGAAAAACTGGCAAATAGCAGTGATAAAAACCTGAATCCGAAGCGCCAAACACGGCGGGTATGGGGATTACAACCTCTCTGGGCAAAGGATAAACCCCGCTGCTGTCGCGCAAGGAAGGCCGAAAAGAAACCGTAAAAACCTTTAGTTTGGCTTCATTGATGCGGATTTCAGGATAACTACCCGTTTTTTTGTATTCGCGTTGTAGGTGGTTTTGAAATTTCAATTTCAAGGTATCCACATTGGCCGCAATGGCCTGCTGCTCGGAGCCAACCAAGAGCCCCAGCACCGCTTGATCACTGATGGGATAATAGAGAATGGGGTAGTGGAGTCGCTCCATGTTTTATTGGTTGAGGGGTTGAGGAGTTGAGAAGTTGAGAAGTTGAGGCTACCGCGGGCGATTTGGCACCTCGACTTCGCTCAGTGACTAGGTCGCTCGCGGTAGCCTCAACTTCTCAACTCCTCAACCCTAAACTTTTCAACTTATTCTACATACAATACCAATCCCTTCAAATATTCACCCTCCGGATGAAACATATTGACGGGGTGATCGGGGCCTTGGCTCAGTTGGTGCATAACCCGCACTTGTCGACCTGCTTCCAGCGCCGCAGCCACAATGGTGTCGTAAAATAGCTGTTTATTGACAACTTGTGAACAGGAGAAAGTAAAAAGTATTCCTCCTGGGCTGATTTTTTCCATCGCCTGGGCATTCAGGCGTTTGTAACCCTGTACGGCGTTGTGGCGCTTCTCCATGTTTTTGGCAAAAGCGGGGGGATCTACAATCATAAGATCGTAGGTGTTGTGGGTTTTGCGTAAAAAATCGAGTACATCGCTGGTGTAGGATTGGTGCCTACTGTCGTCATAACCGTTGAGGGCTACATTTCTATCGGTGAGTTCCATCGCCTTGGCCGATACGTCGACCGAATCCACGGAATGAGCACCCGCTTTGAGCGCATAAATGGAAAATCCACCCGTGTAGCAAAAAGCGTTCAATACCTTTTTTCCCGTGGCGTACTCACCAAGCAAGCGGCGGTTTTCGCGTTGATCCAAAAAGAAACCCGTTTTTTGGCCAGTCTCCCAATCGATGGAAAACAGCGCGCCGTATTCTTTGACCACAGGTTCGCCGCCTGTGCCGTACAAATAGCCATTTTGCATTTTCCCCGCGTAGTCTTTGGGCAAACTCTCGGCGCTTTTGTCAAACACCGCTTTGAGTCTGGCCCCATACACGTCTTGTAGCGCTTGGGCAATGAAAGCCCGATCCCTGTGCATTCCGATCGAATGGCATTGCACGACGGCAACTTCACCGTAGATATCGATGACCAAGCCAGGCAAACCATCCCCTTCGCCGTGTACCAGACGGTAACAATTGATCAGTTCGCGATCGGTCAGCTCAATGGCTTTGCGGTATTGGTAGGCGTTGGCGATTTTTTTGGTCCAAAAACTTTGGTCAATTTCGGTGGGCTGAAAGCTCAGGAGCCGCACGCAAATGCTGCCGTCCTGGTAATGGCCCATGCCCAACAGATCGGATTTGTGGGAGCGCACTTCTACCCATTCTCCATCTTCAATTGCGCCACTTTTGCGGGCTACTGCCCCGGAAAACACCCAGGGGTGAAAGCGCAGCACGGCGGCGTCTCGTTTGTCTTTTAGAAAAATTTGTTTCATCGATGCAAAAATAGAAAGAAATCTGAAATGATGAATAAGGAGTGACGAATGACGAATTTGGTGTTCCACATCGTAAAATTTTCATCATTGCCGACAAATTCGTCATTCGTCACTCCTTAATTCGTCATTTAAATCAGCGCTCCGCGTTTTCCCAACTCAATCACCTGTAAATCCTTAGGTTTCCCCTGGTCGATGGAAAAGCGGACAATCGTGCGCATTTTGTGAAATCCTTCGTGCCCACAAGCGCCGGGATTGATGTGCAAAAGTCCCAGACTGGGATCGGGCATCACCTTCAGAATATGGGAATGCCCACAAATGAACAAGCCCGGAGGATCAGCACGCATCAAGCCGCGTACCCGTTGGTTGTACTTGCCGGGATAACCGCCGATATGGGTCATGAACACGTCCATTCCTTCACAAGTGAAGCGCAGGTCTTCGGGGTAACGTAAGCGGATGTCCTTGTCATCGATGTTGCCAAAAACGGCTTTGAAAGGCCGGAAAGCTTCAAGGCGATCGGCAATTTGGGGATCGCCGATGTCTCCAGCATGCCAGATTTCGTCACATTCTTCGAAAAAGTCAAAGATGGTTTCGTCAAGGTAGCTGTGGGTGTCAGAGAGTAGGCCGATGCGGAGCATAGAAAAATTGTTTGTTGGGGGGAAGATACTGGCTTTGTTTAGAATTTGAAGCGTATTTTGTACGATTGTAACACAACACCATAACACAATGGCGCTTTACACACCACTCCTTTTTATCCTGCTAATATTGGGCATAGATACTGCCCCTATTCATTTCCGTAAGCAAATGATCGCTGCTGAAAGTTTTGAATCAGTGGGGGTATTTGATGTCAACAATGACCAGAACCTAGATTTAGTTTCCGGTGCTTTTTGGTACGAAGGGCCCCATTTTCTCAAACGTCATATCGTTGCGCAACCTCGGCGCTTTGGGGAATATTACGATGACTTTTCCACCGTCCCTATGGATGTGGATGGTGATGGCTGGATAGATTTTATCACTGGTGGTTGGAATGACAATTCCATCTATTGGCGTAAAAATCCAGGCAATTTTGAAGCAGAATGGAAGGAGCAAAAAATTGGCGAAACAGGCAACATCGAAACTACCCGGGCTTGGGACATTGACGGCGATGGCGTGCTGGAAATTGTACCCAATAATCCTGGAAAACCCTTGCGCGTTTTCAAACTAATCGTAGACGCTGCGGGCAAGGGCACCGGAAAATTCCAGGCTTACCAGGTTTGGGACAAGCAAGGACACGGTCTGGGATTTGGCGACCTGAATAACGATGGCCGGGGTGACCTGATCATCAATAATGGTTGGTTGGAAGCTCCTAAGAACCCTTTTGTGGACAAATGGATTTTTCATCAGGAATTTGACCTCCAGTCAGCAAGTATCCCCATCATCATCACTGATGTCAATGGAGATGGGAAAAATGATTGTATTGCGGGCAAAGGACACGACTATGGCCTGGATTGGTACGAACAAAAAACTGACCCCACTGGCAAACGCTTCTGGCAGCTTCATCCGATCGATCCCTTTAATTCCCAATACCACACCATGGCTTGGGCTGATCTGGATAACGATGGGAAAAAAGAATTGATTACGGGCAAACGCTATCGCGCCCACAATGATAAAGACCCTGGCTCGGCTGATCCCATTGGTTTGTATTATTTCCAATGGAATGGAGAATCGTTTTCCAAACAAATCATCAGCTATGGGCCTTTCGGTGAAGGCAAAGGAACTGGCATATATTTTGAAGTAGTAGACTTGCGCGGTACGGGTCGCAAAGACATCATTGTAGCCGGAAAGGGTGGCTTATACGTTTTTTTTAATGAGGGTTAACGTTACAGTTTTACCTCAAAATCGCCATGGCTAAACTTCGCATCTTTCACCGCACCTAGGCCATTAAACCGATACTGTACCCCCACAATTCCCGTAGGCGCATTGGGAAATGTAAGGGAGTAGGCTTCCACGCCATTGACGTAAAAGGTCATCCTTTTTTCACGGGTAAGCACTTTGAGCGTGGTCCACTCATTTAAGTCACATCCGAATTTGGACAAATCGGCCAGTTTGCTGTCTACGGCTTCGCCAGCCGCATACAAACGCATCGAGCCTGTACAGGCCTTGGCCCCCAGGGGAATGACGATGATGTCGTCTTTGCACTGGATCAGTACTTCCACGAATTGGCAGGCATTGCTGCCCTCGCTAAATGCATTTTTTACCGTCGTTTCAAAGGTGAAATTGTCGTTCATCAACTCGCCCATGTCTCCTTGATTGAACACGCGAATTTTAGGCGGATTGGGAAACAAAGCCAGGTTATATTTTTTTAAGGTAGCCGTACCTATGTCAACGCCATCAGCTTTGAGATAGTCTTCTTTTTTGAAGTAGATCGGTACAGGCTCCTGCTCCACCAAAGCCAACCAGCCGTCAGAGCTGATCTGTAGGTCGTGGGTTTTTACAATGGTATTGCCAACGATGAGTTTAGTACGAAAAAAACCGGGGTAATAATAGATGGCCGAGTGGGCGTGTTTGTTTTTGGGTACCAGCGTTTTTCGGCGCATATCCCAGGTTTGTACGATGTAGACAGAATCCGTTGGGGAAGAGCTGGCGTCGTAGTTGAAAATTACCGTATTGGGTACACCTTCTCCAATGATTTTATTGGCCTTGAACTGGTATTCGCGCTGGTCGACTTTAGACCCAAAAAAATCAGGGACAACCGGGGAAACAGCAAAAATGGTCAGCATCGACAAAACCGCAAGCATCAGCCAGGGCTTTTTTAACCAAAACCTGCGTTTTTCAGGCATTAGCAGCTCGGTATTCGGAGCCACTTCAGCTTGTTCAAGATTTTGAGCACGATGCTTCAGCTCTTGGGCAAATGCGCGCCAATCGGCATAATCCAGGTATTGCGCCAGCGTATTCAAAGTGGTCAGGGTGGGGGCATGTGGATATTTTACTTTGCCCCAGATGCGCTTGAGGGTAGTGACACTCAGGTTGACGCCGGTTTTGTGTTCAATTTCCAGGCTCAGCTTTTCAAAGTCGTAATTGACCCAGTATTGGCTAGAACCCCAGTTGAGCTTGGCTTCCAGCAATTCCAGATAGCTTGCGAGGTCGTGTTTTTCGCTAATTTCCGCCATATCCTTTTCATTCAGTCGGGTGAAATACTTTTGAGTCGGTAGGATACAAAGTTGAACAATGCTGAGCTAAGTATCAAATAATTTGCTTTAATTGTGTGTAATACCAGCCTGTAGATGAAATGAATAAACAGACACAAAGGAAAAGTAAACTTTTCCATTTTTGGAAAGTATTAGGCCCCGGTCTCATTACCGGTGCAAGTGACGATGACCCATCTGGCATCGCTACGTATTCACAAGCAGGGGCTGCGTTTGGACTTTCCACCCTTTGGACGGCCTTAATTGCATTCCCACTGATGGCGGCCTTGCAACAAATGTGTGCCAAAATTGGCCTGGTTACTGGACATGGATTAACCGGAGCCTTGAAGGAACATTATTCTCGTCCGGTATTGTATGTAATGTTGTTGTTCAGTTTTCCGGCCATTGTGATGAACATCGGGGCCGACATTGCGGCGATGGGTGCCGTAGGAAACCTGCTGTTTCCGGCCATTGAAACCACTTATTTCAGTGTATTTTTTACCATACTGCTGCTGGTGCTGATCGTTTATTTGCCCTACCAAAAAATTGCCTCGATCCTCAAATACCTTTGCCTGGTACTATTGGTGTATTTGATTGTCCCGTTTTTGTATCCACAAGATTGGCTAGCCGTATTGAAAGCTACGTTTATCCCGAGCATCAAATTCGATAAAGAATTCATCAGTATCCTGGTGGGTATTCTGGGCACGACCATTTCACCTTACCTGTTCTTTTGGCAAGCATCGATGGAAGTGGAAGAAATGAAACACAAAACCAAACACCTGGTCGTGAATAAAAAAGTGATTCACGAGATGGAACAAGACGTCGATTTTGGCATGTCTTTTTCGGGATTGGTGATGTTTTTTATCATCCTGACCACGGGCACCGTATTGTTCAAAGGAGGCATCCATCAAATCGATACAGTTGAACAAGCAGCCTTGGCATTAAAACCCCTGGCGGGTAATGCCGCGTACCTTCTATTTGCCATCGGCGTCATCGGAACCGGGCTACTGGCCATTCCAGTGTTAAGCGGTTGTCTTTCTTACATCATCACCGAAACCTTCGGTTGGGAGCAAGGCCTCGACAAAAAATTTCACGAAGCCAAAGCCTTTTATTTGGTCATTGCCATTTCACTCCTGTTGGGGCTATCCTTGAATTACATCGGTATTTCACCCATTCAAGCCTTGATTTATTCAGCCATTTTTTATGGCATGACGGCACCGGTATTGATTGCCATCATCTTGCACATCGCCAACAACAAGGCCATTATGGGCAAACACACGAATACCACTACCGCAAACGTACTGGGATTTACCGCATTGACCATTATGACCATTGCGGCTGTCTTTCTGTTGCTGTTTCAGTTTAGCGTGTTGTAGACAGAGGCCAACTAGTGTATCTTCAACACAATTTTCCCAAACTGCCCACCTTCATCCATTCGTTGAAAGGCTTGTTCGCCGTCTTTTAGGCTAAAAACCTGATCAATGACGGGATGAATCTTGTGTTCTGCAACAAATGCGAGCATTTCCCCAAATTCTTCTTCGGTGCCCATTGTACTGCCCAAAATCTCCAATTGTTTCCAGAACAAAATCTGGGGACTAAAATTGGGTACGACACCGATGGTTCCACCGTAAGAGACCACCCGTGCACCGGATTTGCACAGTTTTAACAGTAATCCAAAGCCCTCGCCTCCGGCACCATCAATCACGATGTCGAAGCCACCGGCAGCTTCCAGTTGTTTGTTCCAGTCTGGTGTGGTGTAGTTGACACTTCCGGTAGCGCCCAGTGCAATGGCCCGCTCGATTTTATCATCCGAACTGGAAGTGACCCAAACTTCCGCACCTACCGCTTTGGCAAATTGCAGGGCAAACAAGGCCACTCCACCACCAATCCCAGTGATCAAAACCCGGTCTCCTGTTGCACAACGCCCTTTGGTAAACAAAGCCCGATAAGCGGTCAATCCCGCCAAAGGCAGTGCTGCTGCTTCTTTCCAATTCAAATGGTGGGGTTTTGGGTAGATCTGGCTCTCCGGAATGGCGATTTTTTCGGCCAAAGTACCATTGCGGGGCAAACCCAGAATCTGGAAGTTTTTGGCTTGAAAACGGGGATCATCCCCCCAGTCCAGCGCCGGATTGATCACCACTTCTTTTCCTTCACAAATGCCCGCCCCATCCGAACCTAAAATGATCGGGAAACGAATACCCGCGTACTTGCCCTGGGTTACAAATACGTCGCGGTGGTTGAGCGCGGCGGCTTTTATTTCGACCAAGACCTCACCTGGTTCAAGGATGGGATCAGGTGCTTCCTGGTAAGTTGGCGGTGTATGTTGATCGGATAGTACAAGAGCTTTCACAGCGTTGAATTGAAGGATGAAGAATAATTGGACAGCCAGATAAGGTTCCAACACTTAAACCCACAAGTTTGAAAAAAAATAGCGTATTTTTGTTCAAAGCAAAGCATTTATAGCGAAAATCCGCTAACCAATGACCAACATCAGACTGGACTCTGCGACTGAGCAAAGAATAGGAGAGGAGCTACCTTTGGAAAAGCTCAACGACTATTTGCATGCAGCTATTCCCGGGTTTGGCAACATTATCCAGGTAGGCCAATTTGGCGGAGGTTATTCCAATCTGACTTACCAGTTGCAAACCACAGACCGTGCTTACGTACTGCGCCGACCACCTTTCGGAGCCAAAGACATCAAAAAAGGGCACGACATGGCTCGGGAGTATCAGATCCTGAGTACGCTACATCAGGCAGGGTACCGTAAAATACCTCAAGTCTTACTTTCTTGTGAAGACGAAAGCCTTTTGGGTTTCCCTTTTTACCTCATGGAAAAAATCGACGGCGTGATCCTGCGGGGAAAAATGGCCCATAAAATCCAGATTCCGCCCACTCAAATGCACCAATTGTCCATGTCCCTGGTCGACGCTCTCGTGGAACTGCACCAAATCGACATCGAACAAACGGGTTTGATCCAGCTCGGCAAACCGGAAGGCTACATCCGCCGACAAGTGGAAGGCTGGAGCCAACGCTACGCGGCTGCACAAACCGACGAGATCCCGCAAATGGAGGAATTGTCGAGCTGGCTTATCGCCAATCTTCCCGCCGAAGGTAAACCCAGCTTCATCCACAACGATTTTAAGTACGACAACGCGATACTACACCCTGAATCCCTGAAGATCAGCGCCATCCTGGACTGGGAAATGAGCACAGTCGGCGACCCCATGATGGACTTTGGTACCACTCTTTCGTATTGGTGTGAAGCGAGTGACGGTGATTTTGAAAAAAGCTTCAACGTCTCCTGGCTACCAGGCAACCTGACGCGTCGAGAAGTGGTGGAGTATTACGCAGAAAAAAGTGGCCGGGATACCTCGAATGCCCTCTATTTTTATGTGTTTGGCTTGTTCAAAAATGCTGTGATCATGCAGCAAATTTATAGCCGCTACAAGAAGGGGTATACGCAGGATGAGCGCTTCGCTATGCTCATTTGGGGGGTGGAGGTGTTGGCTAAAAAAGCTATTCAATCGTTGGAAGAAGGTAAAATTTAATACATGAACCAAAGCGACAATAATGGGAACGCGGATGACACGGATTGAGCGGATTAACGCGGATTTCGGCTCACGCCTGCGACGGAGCTGTTTTTTTTGCCACAAATTGCACAAATTTTCACAAATTGGGTCACAAACTTCGTTTGTTCCCTTCTGTTGATGCCTCGTGTTACCAACATGGCTCAAACGAAGTTTGAGCGTTGATTTGTGAAAATTTGTGCAATTTGTGGCTACTCTAATTTCGCCGCAGGCGGAATAAAAAATCCGCGTCATCCGCGTTCCCATCGTGCCGCTTTAGAAAAATCAGCGTAGCTGCGAACAAAACATGCTAACCGAACTCATCAAATCCGCAAGAGTAAAAGCACTCCTCCCCGACATCCAGGCCTTCATGGCGGAAGAGGTCTTCCCCTATGATCTTGCCTGGAGCAAGCTCCCTTTCGGCGAACTAGAACCGATCCTGGAATCCCTGCGCGAAAAAGTTAAAGCCAAAGGCTGGTGGTTGCCCTGTTTTGACGCGCATTATGGCGGAATGGGGCTGAGCTTGATGGAGCACGCCTTCATCTCCGAAGCCATTGGTGGTTCACCCTTAGGCTACTATCTCTTCAATTGCCAGGCGCCCGATATTGGCAACATGGAACTGCTGCACCTGGCCGGAACCGAAGCCCAAAAAGAACAATTTTTGCAACCCCTCGCCGCAGGACAATTCCGCAGTTGTTTTGCCATGACCGAACCGGAATTCGCGGGCAGCAACCCCGTGCGCATGGGCACCACCGCCAAACGGGTCGGCGACGAATACATCATCAATGGCCACAAGTGGTTCACCACCGGCTTCGACGGCTCGGAACTGACCATCGTGATGGCGGTAACCGACCCCGAGGCTGCGCCTTACCAGCGGGCGAGTATGATCATTGTCCCCACCGATACCCCCGGCTTGCACCTGATTCGCAACCTCTCCATCATGGGGCACGCCGGATCGGGTTGGCCCAGCCATTCCGAAATCCGGTTTGAAAACGTGCGGGTGCCGGTTGAAAATCTCCTGGGCGCGGAAGGCACTGGCTTTATGCTGGCGCAAGTACGCCTTGGGCCTGGGCGCATCCACCATTGCATGCGCTGGATGGGCATCTGCGAGCGGGCTTTTGACCTGATGTGCCGCTATGCCGCCACCCGTGAAATTGAGGATGGCGTGTTTTTGGGCGAAAAACAGATGGTGCAGCAGATGATTGCTGAAAGTCGGGCGGAGATTGACGCCGCCAAACTGATGGTACTCAGCACTGCACTTTTGATCGAAAAAGCCGGGCAACGCGCCGCAGCCGAACAGATTTCCGCCATCAAGTTTTTTACGGCCAAAGTGTTGGGCGATGTGCTGGATCGGGCGATACAAGTGCACGGTGGATTGGGGATCACCGATGATACCATTCTGGCGCTGTACTACCGCGAGGAGCGCGCCGCGCGGATTTATGATGGGACGGATGAGACGCACAAGGCCTCGTTGGCGCGGAAGATTTTGAAAAAATACCGATAAGTGGTCTGCCAAACTTCTGGACATTTTCATTTCGCGCAGATTTTACACAGATTCTTTCGCAGAAAAACCTTTGTAAAATTTGTGGTTTAATCTGCGTGAACTAAAAACCCAACCTTATTAATGTTTTGTAATGACATGGATAATGAGTACATTCAACAATATGGATGCCAAAAACAGGTAAAAATGAAATCCAAAATCTTCTCTCTTTCTGTCCTTTTGTTTAGTTGCATTTGGCTTGCATTAATACCCAAAACTTTTAAGCCAAACGGTACGCCAACCAATGCAACCGAATTTCGCCTGGTCCAAGATGAAGCACTTGGCACCATTTCAGTTTATACCACCAAAGGCAAAACGCCCGTGCTGACCCAAAATGCCAAAGCTGACTTTCGACCTTTTTTGCATCCCATCGTAGCTCCAGACGGCAACGGTGTCCTGACAGAATACAGCCCCGGCCACCACAAACACCAGACCGGGATTTATTGGGGTTTCACCCGGGTCAATGGGCGAGATTATTTTCACCATCCCGAAGGGGATTATTGGCGGCGGGTTTCAGCTACGGTCATCAAAGCCAAGGGGCCAGAGGTGAAATGGGAAACTGTGTACGACCAACTCGATGAAAAGGGGAATACCGTGCTGACCGAAACCCAAACCTGGACCATGCGGGAACAAAACGGCAAATACCTCCTGGATTTGGAATGGGCAGGTGAAGCCCAAACCGACGTCACCATTGGCAAATACGATTACGGCGGCTTGTTTGTGCGCATGCCCTGGAAAGAAGGCATCAAAGGGGAAGTGATCAATGCAGCCCGACAACGCAATGAAAAAGCCGAAGGCCAACGCGCTGGCTGGGTCGATGTAGGCATGCAAATTGAAGGCCGCAACGATTGGGGCCACATCGCTATTTTGGATCATCCCGAAAACAAAGGTTTCCCCCAAACCTGGCGGGTGGATGGGCAATTGGGCATTGGCCCGGCCCGGGCCCGCACGGGCGATTGGCAAATCCCCAAAGGCAAGGTTGAAGTCATCAAATACCAATTGGTCGTTTATACAGGTACGCTCAACGATGTGCAAATGAACAGCATCTGGAGTGCCTACAGCGGCCAGGATATGATGTATTCCCTGTGGGGCATTGCTCAGGCAGAAGGGCGCGACGCCAAATTTTTGAGCCCTGATGAAGCAGTTAAAGCGATGACCCTCAAGGAGGGTTTTAAAGTGAATACCTGGGCTTCCGAACCTATGATGACCCAACCGATGGCTTTTTGTTGGGACGACCGTGGCCGACTCTGGGTGGCCGAAAACCGCGACTACGAGTCGCGTGGCTACGGGTTTTCCAAAGCAGGCAATAGCCGCATTTTGATCCTAGAAGACACCAACCACGATGGGGTGGCCGATTCAAAAAAAGTATTTTTGGAAGGCATCGCTTTTCCTGCAGCGATCGCGGTAGGCTTCGATGGCCTGTTTTTGGGCGCACCACCCAATTTGCTTTTTGTACCCGACAAAAACCACGACGATGCGGCCGATATGGACAACATCGAAGTACGCTTGACAGGTTGGGGCATCCGCGACCGCCATGAAACCCTGAACAGTTTGCATTGGGGCCCGGATGGCTGGTTGTACGGCTGCCAGGGTTTTGCTACACCCTCCAAAGTGCGCAAGCCGACGGGCAAAGGCCGGATATACAAGCACAACGACCCATTCCCAGAAGACATCCTCAATGCAGAAGGGGTCGACATCAACGGCGGGGTTTGGCGCTACCATCCGACTAAAGATAAATTTGAAGTAGTCGCCCATGGCTTCAGCAATCCCTGGGGCATTGACTATGATGCCAAGGGGCAATTGTTCATCAGTGCCTGCGTCATTCCGCACATGTGGCACATCATCCCCGGGGGCGTTTACCACCGTCAGGGCGGGCAGCATTTCAATCCTTATCTATACAGTGACATCCGCACCATTGCGGAGCACAGTCACCGTTCGGCGCATGGTGGTGCCAGGGTGTACCAGTCCGATGCCTTTCCGGCGGAACATCAAGGGCGAATTTTTATGGCCAATATTCATGAACACGCGGTTTTGTCGGATGTTTTGGAACCAAAAGGCTCCGGGTTTGTGGCCAAACACGGCGACGATCTGCTTTTGGCCAACAATGCCCAATGGGTGGGCTTCAGCATGGAAGTTGGCCCCGACGGTGGTGTGTACGTGCTGGACTGGCACGATGCTGATATTTGTGGCAAAGAGGTGCTGAATGGGGAAACTGGGCGGGTGTTCCGGATCATGCCAACGGCTTCCTTGGCGCAAAACTGGGAAGGACGTTATGGGGATTTGAACAAATTGTCGGATGTACAATTGGTCGATTTGCAAAAAAGCCCCAGCGATTGGCATTCCCGCCGAGCCAGGTTGATTTTGCAGGGCCGGGCGAGTAAAATGGCTATGGACAAAAATGCAGTCGCCAATTTGCAAGGCATTTTTCAAAGCCATTCGAATGCAGACTACCGACTCCGCGCCCTATGGAGTTTGCACACTACGGGAAACCTGAGTGCATCTGCATTACTCAGTTCACTCAGCGACGCCGATCCTTATATTCGCGCCTGGGCCATTCAGCTCTTGTGTGAAGACAAATCACCTTCCACTGCGGCCCTGGACAAGTTCGTAGCCCTGGCCAAAGCAGATCCTTCGCCCGTGGTGAGGCTGTATCTGGCGTCGGCTATGCAACGCCTCGACAACGAATCCGCTTGGAAAATTGCCGAACAATTGGTCAAACATGGTGAAGACCAGGCCGACCACAACTTGCCCAAAATGATCTGGTTTGGCCTAGAACCACTGGTGAAAGGCAACCCCAATCGGGCCTTGGCCCTGGCTGCGCAATCCGAAATCCCACTCATCTCCCGGTACATCGCCCGACGCATCGTGGATGCCAACGCACCCGAGCTGTTGGTCAGCGCACTGGCGAAGAACCCCAAGCAGAAATTGAATCTGCTGGAAGGCATGCGCGACGGTCTGGAAGGTAGAACCGACCTGAAAGCGCCTGGCAATTGGGCGGCGCTTTACGCCAAATTGCGCCAAGCGAAAGGCCCTACCCAAGACCTAGCCACTCAAATTGCCCAACGCTTTGGGGATACCGAGGCCAGCCAAAAGGCCTTGATTACCCTCAAAAACAAAAATGCACCACTTGCGCAACGGCAGCAGGCCTTACAATTGATCGCCGCGCGCAAACGGCCTGAATTGTTGCCGGAAATCCCCACGCTGCTCAATGAAGCAGGTTTGCGCCTGGATGTGATTCAAGCCATTGCTGATTACGACCAGGAATCGCTGGCGAAATTGCTGATCAGCAAGTACCCGGATTTCAATGCTGCCGAAAAACAACAGGCCATTCAAACCCTGTCTTCCCGGCCTCGGTACGGCTGGCAATTGACGCAGGCTTTAAAAAGCGAGGCAATTCCCAAGCGGGATGTGCCGCCTTATGCTGCCCGGCAATTGTTGCGGGTAGTGGGCAGTGGATTCATTGAGGTATGGGGACCAATTGAACAAGAGCCTTCCCTGGAAAAGGCCTACTCGAAATACCAACGCATGATCACCGAAAAGGCCTTGCTTTCCGCCAATGCGGTCAAGGGGGAACTGGTTTTTCAAGCGGCTTGTGGATCTTGCCATAAAATGTACGGCAAAGGTGGCAACATCGGGCCGGACTTGACGGGTTCAAACCGCGCCAACCTGGATTACATCCTGTTCAACGTCCTGAATCCCAGCGGAGAGATTCAAGATGATTACAAACTGGTGGTGCTGACTACCCGCGATGGGCGGACGTATTCTGGCAATGTTGTTTCAGAAAACGAACGGCAACTGACCTTTCGCACCGTGGGACAAGAGGGCGTGGTGCTGGATAAATCATCGATTCAATCCCGGGAGGTGATGCCGACTTCATTGATGCCTGTGGGGCTGTTTGATCCGCTTTCGGAGAGCGAGGTGCTGGATTTGGTGCAATTTTTGCGGACGACGGAGCCGATGAAGGGAGGGAAGAAGTAATTCAACTGAAGTGGTTCTATAGTGTCTTAGGTTTCTGAGGTGGTAAAAAGCGCGCGCTTCACCACCTCAGAAACTTAAGGCACCATAGAATCACCTCAGGGTATTAAGCTATTGAATTGCGGAATTTGATCTTAGAAATTTCAGCCCTCCAGCTCCATCGTCGCCATTTCCCATTCCTCCATTGCGCCCTCCAATTCCTTCTTCTTGGCTTCGTAAGCCTGCATGGTTTTGGTGGCATCCGGCTTGGCGTAAAACTCTGGGTCGGCCATCAATTTTTGGAATTTAACCAGATCCTCTTCCAGGCGTTCAATTTTTTTTTCGGCATTGCTCACTGCGCGTTGCAGGCGTTTGCGTTCTTCGAAACTCAGTTCACGGGCGGGGGTGCCGTTGGAAGTTCCATTGCTGGAGGCAACGACTACAGGTGTGGTGGTTTTGGTACTCAATTCCACCTGGCGCATGTTGTCCAACTGGCGTTTTTCGAGGAAGGCGTTCACGTCGCCGATGTGGTTGTAGAGGTGGCGATCGCGGAATTCCACGGTGCGGTTGGTCAGGCCCGCCAAAAAGTCCCGGTCGTGCGAGACCACGATCAAGGAACCATCGTATTCCATCAGAGCCGCTTTAAGCACGTCTTTGGAGATGATGTCCAAGTGGTTGGTCGGTTCGTCGAGTACCAACAGATTGAAAGGATTGAGTAATAGACAAGCCAGGGCCAAGCGGGCGCGTTCACCCCCGGAGAGCACCGATACTTTTTTGTCGGCGTCTTCACCACTGAACATAAAAGCGCCCAAAATATGGCGTACCCGGCTGCGCATTTCTGGCGGAGCTGCGTTTTCCATGGTTTCCAACAGGGTTTCGCTAGATTTCAGGGTTTCACTCTGGTTCTGGGCGTAGTAGCCAATTTTGACGTTGTGGCCCAGGGTCAGTTTGCCGCCACTGAGCGGTATTTCGTTGACGACGATTTTGGCTAAAGTGGTTTTGCCCTGTCCGTTTTGGCCCACAAAAGCCACCCGGTCGCCACGGTCCATTTTGAACTCTACTTTATCCAAAATCAGCAGATCGCCGTAACGTTTTTCCAGGTGATGGGCATCCACTACAATTTGTCCGGCGCGTGGTGCGGTAGGGAAGCGAATATTCATGGCGGCGATGTCCTCGTCGTCAATTTCGATGCGCTCAATTTTATCCAACTGCTTTTGCATCGATTGTGCCATCTTGGTTTTGGTGGCTTTGGCCATAAACCGGCTGATGGTGCGTTCTTTTTCAGCAATTACTTTTTGCTGATTTTCGTAAGAGGCGCGTTGTTTTTCGCGGCGCTCCCGGCGCATTTCGACAAACTTGGTGTAGGGTGCCTTATAGTCGAACACGTTGCCCAATTCTACCTCTATGGTGCGCAGGGTTACGTTGTCCAGAAATTCTTTATCGTGGGAAATGAGGATAACCGCCCCGGTATAATCCTTCAGAAAGGTTTCCAGCCAGATGATGGATTCAATGTCGAGGTGGTTGGTCGGTTCGTCAAGGAGCAGGAAATCGGGCCGACGCAAAAGCATCTTGGCCAATTCTACCCGCATTTGCCAGCCCCCGCTGAATTCGTCGGTGAGGCGCGAGAGGTCAGTTTGTTTGAAGCCCAAACCTTTGAGTACCCTTTCAGCTTCACCCTGTGCCGATTCGCCGCCGAGGTAATGGAACCGATCGTTGACGTGGGCAAATTCTTCCAGAAGGTCCATGTATTCCTGGCTCTCGTAATCGGTACGCGTCTCCATTTCCTCGTGAATTTCGGCGATGCGAATTTCGAGGTCTTTGGCTTCGGCGAAGGCGGTCATGACTTCGTCCAACACGGAACGTCCTTTAGGAATGTCCATTTCCTGGTGCAAAAAACCCAGAGAAGCGCCACTTGGCCGACTGATCTTGCCATCGTGGGGACTCATTTCGCCAGCGATTATTTTGAGCAGCGTTGACTTGCCTGCACCGTTGCGTCCCACCAGACCTACTTTGTCTTTTTCACCAATGGTGAGGTTGATGCGGTTGAGCAAAATTCGGTCTCCGTACTGGATGTAAACGTTGGTTATGTTGAGCATAAAGGTTCAAACTTAATTTCGGAGCGCAAAAGTAATATAAAAAGTTGAAATTTAGTTGAGGAGTTGAGAAGTTTAGGGTTGAGGCTACCGCGAGCGACTTGGCATCTCGGCTCCGCTCGGTGACCGAATCGCTTGCGGCAGCCTCAACCTCCTCAACTTGCTTTATCTAGCGTAAACCCAAAAGTAGAGCCCAAATTGGGTGTAGAGCGCACATTGATGGTTTGTGCGTGGGCTTCGATGATGTGTTTGACGATGGACAAACCCAAACCCGAACCGCCCTGGGTGCGCGATCTACTTTTGTCCACGCGGTAGAAACGGTCAAAAACGTGGGCAAGGTGCTCTTTGGGGATGCCGATGCCATTGTCGGCTACTTCAATTAGCACCCGTTTGTCCATGTCGTAAAACGCAAATTTGATGCGCCCGTTGGGAATGCCGTATTTGATGGAGTTGTGGACGAGGTTGATCAGCACTTGACGAACTTTTTCCCGATCGGCTTTTACCCGGAAATTTTGGTTGGCACCTTCTTTAAATTCCAGAGAAATGTTGCGTTCGGCAGCCTTGATTTCCAGTTCTTCAAATACCTCTTTGCCTAGCTCGCGGATGTCAAAACTGGTGATTTCCAGCAGCATATTGCCCGTTTCCAGCTTGGATATGGTCTCCAGATCCTGAATGATGGTTTGCAAGCGATCGACGTTTTTGGCGGCTTTTTTCAAAAAAGACAGGCTGAAGACGGGATCTTCAACTCCACTATCGATCAGAGACTCGATATACCCCTGAATGTTGAAAATGGGCGTTTTGAGTTCATGTGAGATATCGCCCAAAAATGCCCGGCGGTATTCACTCCAAGAGCGCAATTGGTCAATTTCTTTCTGTTGATTGGCCGCCCAGGCGGCGACTTGTTCACCTACTTCCTCAAAAATTTTCGCGTCGGCGTTGATGGTTTTGTTTTTTTCAGCTGGGTTGATTTTCTCCTGGTGAATGGTCTTATAAATGAGTTTGATTTTGCGGTAAATGTAATTTTGCAAAAAAAACAAAACCACGCGATAAGTGAGGACAAAGAAAAGGAGTACCCAGGTCAAATATTCCAGCCAGGGGTAAGCGTCCCAGCGTAAAAAACGCACCATCAGAAAGATGAGCACGCCCACTGCGGTAATCAATGCTGCTGAAGCAATGGCTATCTGCCGTGGGGTTGGATTTTTAAGCATTAAAATTCAAATTTATACCCAATGCCTTTGATCGTTTTGATGTAATCATCGCCAATTTTTTCCCGCAACTTGCGGATGTGCACATCAATCGTGCGGTTACCTACAATGACGTCGGTTCCCCAAACTTTGTTGAAAATTTCTTCGCGGGAAAAAACCTTCCCCGGTTTAGAAACGAGTAAAAACAGCAACTCAAATTCTTTTTTGGCCAATTCAATCACTTCTTCCCCCTTTTGTACACTCACCCGATCACGGTCGATGGATAAGCCACCAATTTTGATCACATCCAAACCTTCTTCCTGGGGTAAGCGGTCGGAGCGCCGCAACAGGGCCTTGATCCGGCTGATGAATACCCGGGGGCGGATGGGCTTGGTGATGTAATCGTCGCCGCCTACGTCCAAAGCGGCGATTTGGGAATAATCTTCTTCCCGCGCAGTTAAGAATGTGATGGCGGTGCGGTCAAACTCCGGTTTGGTACGCAAGATCCGGCAAACTTCCACGCCATCTATTTTTGGCATCATGATGTCCAGCACAATCAGGTTGGGTTGTTCTTTTTCGGCAACCACTAGCGCTTCTTCGCCACTGGAGGCCGTTACCACCTGGTAACCTTCTTTTTCCAGATTGTACTGGAGGATCTCCAGGATGTCTGGCTCATCGTCAACGATGAGAATCTTTATGTTGTCCATGCACTAGAATTGGTTTGGAACTTCCAGTGTTGAGGTTTGAGAATTGCCAAAAACCCATTACCCTTAAATTCCAGTGCAAAGCTATGATTAATCTAAGATGACCCGAAAGCTATGTAGATTAAATAATTGTTAACCATTTAGGTTCTTTACTACTTCCTGGTAAACTTTATCTAACCTAGCAGGGTCTTTACGTAAAATATCCATCGCTTTGGTTAATTCCTCTTCCGAAGTTTGGTACAGTTGAAAAATCTCTTCGTAGTATACTTTTTTCAAACTGTCCTTTTGGGTGCCATACACATCCTGGATTGCGGCTTCGGCGTAATGGGCATCCGTGAGGATTTGGATCAGTTTTTTTTCCGGAATGGGAAGTTTTTGCTGACCTACGTTGCAGGCAAATGACCCCAAAAAAATCGGCAACAGCACAATGCGCAGCAATTTCATCAGTGGTAGAATTGTTTAGGAAAATGGAACTCGGTCAGACGTCCGCTGTTTTCTACAAACTGGTTCCATGAAGGTACATTGGCATCTACCCGAAAGACACCACAAGTAGGGACATTGTCGATGAAATCTTCGGTAAAAAGATTGGCGATAAAGGTCAAGGTTGGATTGTGTCCAAATATGGCCACAGTATCGAATTCATCAGACAAACCACCTACTACTTCGAGTACATCTTCAGACATGGCTTCGTACAAACGAGGCTCTGATACAACCTGATCTGGAGAGATACCCAATGCTGCGGCAAAATAGGTTGCAGTGGTATATGCTCTTTTGGCCGGGCTACTCACGATCAATTCGATCTTGGCGTCTAGCTGTTTGAGTTTGAGGCCCATCTCCGGGGCATCACGCAGGCCACGTTCGTTGAGGGGGCGGTCAAAATCTTTGATGGTCGCATTGTCCCAACTGGATTTGGCGTGACGTACAAAATATACGGTTTTCATATTGCCGTTTTTTAAAGAAATCTAAGGAGTATTTTACGCGGGCAAATTTAAGGAGATTAATTGCAGCAAAGAAATAAATAGAATCATATCTCGAAATCAAGGCCACGGCGAACCAACTCCTTGTATTTCATTTTTTGCAATTCCTCGTAGCGCTCTTTGTCAAAACTGTACAGTTTTGCTGGTCGATGCGAAACGCCTTCCTGGATGCCCACTTCTTTCAACACATCCATTTTTTGGATGCGGGTACGAAAATTGCGCTTGTTCAGTTGGTCGTTTTTGGGCAAACCGAGGATGGTTTCGTACAAATTCTGCAACTGGGTCAGGGTAAATTTTTCGGGCAACAACTCAAATCCAATCGGTTGGTAACGCACTTTTGCCCTTAGCCGGTTGAGCGCCGATTCAAGAATAACATCATGATCAAAAGCCAATTGTGGCAGGGCGGTGATGGGGAACCATTCGGCGGATTGTGCATCGGTAGAAGGGTGTACGGGGTGATCAGTCAGGTTAACCAGCGCATAATACGCCACACTGATTACTCGTCCACGGGGATCGCGATGAGGGGCACCAAAAGTAAAAAGCTGCTCAATGAATACGTTACGTACGCCTGTTTCTTCTTCCAATTCTCGCAATGCAGCGAACTCAAGGTCCTCTTCCAGGTCGACAAAACCACCCGGTAAAGCCCAATGACCCAGATAGGGATCATGGCCCCGTTGAATGAGCAGCACTTTAAGTACTTGAGATTCGTCGAGGCCAAAAATGATACAGTCTACTGTAACTGCTGGCCGAGGATATTCATAGCAATACTTCATTGTTCAGGTCCGAGTTCGAAATGGGTAAAAGGAATAGCTTCCCCAGTTTTATTAACTTCATTATTCAACGCCGTGGCAATTTAGGTTATTTGTGCGAAATGCTGCTTCAAATCGTACAAATAACGGTCTAGTCCATGTATAAAATCTTGTTCCGCATCTTTAAAAAGCATTTGTTGCTGAATGGATCTTTCGCGGACCTGGTATAGCTCCGGAACTGCGTAAACCAAAGTTCCGGTTTTAAAAATTGGCACCAACAAATCTTCAAATGGGGCAGGGGAGGGGAGCGGACTGGCTTTACCGCTTTGCAACTCAATCAATTCTTTCTCTGGTTCCTGCTTTCCCAGTTCAAAAAGTACATCGGCCTGTGGAATTCCTGCCGCATTAAAATATCGCCGCACCTGGTGTATTCCGGGATTAGACATTTTGTACAAATCCTCAGATTTTTTGATGCGGTATTCCCAGGCACCGTCGTTGTCCTGAATGGCGGCAAGTTTATACACGCCCCCCAGTGCCGCCTGGGTGCCTCCCGTAATCAATTCGGTACCCACTCCCCAAATATTGATCGGTGCGCCCTCGTTTTTTAATTTTTTAATGGAATTTTCATCCAGACAATCGCTCGCTAAAATTGCGGTGTTGTTGAATCCGGCCTCGTCCAGCATTTGGCGGGCGATCTTGCTCAAGGCGCCAAGGTCACCACTGTCCAGGCGAATGCCAATGAGTTCTTGCCCAATTGTCTGCAGTTCTTTGCCCACCTCAATGGCGTTTTTGATTCCGCTGATGGTATCATACGTATCTACCAAGAAGATACAGTTGTTGGGCATGGCACTAGCAAAACCTCGGAAGGACTTGAGTTCATCGCCATAACTCATCACCCAACTGTGGGCATGGGTGCCGCGTACGGGGATGCGGTAGTATTTTCCGGCGAGCAAGTTACTGGTCGCATGGCAACCGCCGATGTAGGCTGCGCGGGAGGCGGTAAGCGCGCCGTCAAGACCTTGGGCGCGCCGCAGGCCAAACTCCAAAATCTGGTCACCCGGAGCTGCTTGTACAACCCGTGCCGCTTTGGTGGCAATGAGTGTTGAAAAATTGATGAGGTTAAGCAAGGCTGATTCAATGATTTGAGCCTGCAACAAGGGGCCTTCCACCCTGATCAAGGGCTGGTTGGGGAAAACGGCAGTCCCCTCGGGAATGGCATATACGTCACACTTGAACTCTAGTCTTTGCAGGTAATTCAAAAAACCGATGTCAAAAAGTGGTTTGCCGTCGGCACCGTTTAGGGAGCCTAAATAATGAATGTCTTCCACGGTAAAGCGGAATTGCTGGAGGTAATCAATCGCCAGACCCAGCCCTGTCGCAATGGCGTAGGGGTTGCCAAAAGGGTTGCGCCGGTAGTACAACTGAAAAACGGAAGGCCGATCCTGTAGGCCATTTTTCCAAAAACCATAGGCCATGGTCAAATGGTACAAATCTGCAACCAAGGCGAATTTTTCGCGATAAACGGTAGATAAATGGGATGTATTTGACACTTAGTTTGATTTTAAAACTAAGGTACGAGCGTTTTTTATATTTTGCAAAAAAAAACAGCTCAAACGAAAAAATATTTTTGGGAATACAACTTTTGCGCACAAAAAACGCTCAAATACGCAAATAGAATGGAGATGAAACTTGTTCAAAAACTGTTGATTGTGGGTCTTTTTTGTAGTGTTCTTCCAGTACTGGTTCCCGCACAGATACTTCGCGATACCTTCATACGTACTTCGGCTGAGGATTGGCGAGTGCATCCCTGGAAAGAGTACAAGTCCATCGAGGGGAAGTTTCAAGTATTGACCCCAGGTGATTTTGACAAAGCAGTAGATTCAGTGTATACGGACATTGGAAAACTCGCCTACCATATTCTGATCTACAACAACACCCAGAAAAATGCCGAAAACCTGTTCTACATGATTACTTTTTGTGATTATCCTCCGGGAACCATTCATTCGGATTCAACCGAGTTGCTAAAAGACTTTTTTGATGCCAGTATTGACCAAGCCATCAAAAGTGTAAATGGTGAACTGGCTTATCAAAATGACATCACGCTCAAAGGGTTCCCGGGCAAGCTGTGGCGCATCAATTACTTGCGGGGTGAAGCGCTGATCAAAACCAGGGCTTTTATGGTGGGTAATCGTTTTTACACCATTCAAACGGTTACGGTAAAAGATATGGCGATCAATGCTGCGAGCGACCGTTTTTTTGATTCTTTCATAGTTTTGTAAAAAAAATTATAATTTTATTTTTATAAATCATTTTATTCTTAAGTTTGCAATGCGGTAGCTTCCATTTCCTTACACCTCGGACTTAGATCCAACCTTTCTCCCATATTCACCAATTTCCCATACCCAACAACATTTGTATTATAGCCTCCACTGTAGACACTGTGCTAGCAATAGAACTTTTTTTATTGACTCCTTTTAAATACTGTAATCAGTCTTGAGGCTGACAGGTTCGCCGGGGGCATTCGCGTCCTCGGCGACTTGTACTTGATTTGATTAGGAATTTCACATTTTTTAAGCATTTAAAATAATATTTGCCAATCTGAAAAAGTAGTATATCTTGGCATAGTTTAATTTCGCAAGTGTTCCAGCCAATATCATTTCATTTTCTCTATACACGATTGAAGGATGGTTATTCTGTGTAACGTATAACTTTCAACATAATTCGATTAGTATGAAAAAACACTTGTTCAGAGCAACTGCTCTATTGTTATGGTTTACTACATGTTGTACTTTTTCTGTTTACGCTCAGCCTTGGGTAGAATTAATGGAAAAAGGAGACAAAGCAAGTTTTGAAGCGGCAAAAGACCAATTTAAAGAATTTTGGAAAGACAAAACGCCTGAAAAAGGTAAGGGTTACAAGCCTTTCTTGCGTTGGCAAAACTACTGGGAAGATCGTTTGATGCCTGATGGCTCCCTACCAAAAGCCGGAACCACCGAAGAAGAATTCAAAACCTACCAAAAAGCACGTGGTTTCGCCCCGGAAGTAGTGACCAGTTCACTCACTCCTGTAGGCACCTGGTCTGCGATGGGGCCAACCTCTTCTACTGGAGGTTATTCCGGGGTTGGGCGCATCAACGCCATCGCTTTTGATCCCACTAATTCCAGTGTTATTTACGTTGGTAGTGCAGGCGGTGGGGTTTGGAAAACGACCAATGGAGGCACTTCCTGGACCGCGCTTACTGATTTCGGACCTAGCCTGGGAGTTAGTTCCATCCTGGTTGATCCGGCTAGTCCCAACACCATTTATCTCTCCACTGGTGATGGTGATGGTCGGGATTCCCCATCAGTAGGTATCCTCAAGTCGACTGATGGTGGTGCTACCTGGTCGACTACAGGCTTGAACTGGGTGCGTTCGGATGTTCGTTACACCCGTAAATTGTTGAAAAACCCATCTGGAAGAATTCTAGTAGCGACTTCTATCGGAATTTTTTATACCGATAATGCGGGTACGAGTTGGACTCAAGCCAATACCGGAGTGTTTTACGATCTCGAACAAATGCCTGGCTCTACGGGTACTTTTTATGCCACCGCAGTCAATGGAACTACCGCACAAGTTTTTCGTTCGACGGACAATGGGGCAACCTGGACTCAGGTGCACTCTTTGGCTAGCTCCAACCGTGCAGAATTGACCGTTTCTCCTGCGAATACCAATTATGTAGGTGTGGTTTATTCCAAGTCTTCTGATAGTGGATTCAATGGGTTTTATTCTTCAACCGATGGAGGTACTGCCTGGGCACTTAAAGCTTCTGCCCCTAACTTGTTGGGTTGGAATGCGACCGGCAATGACGCGGGTGGACAAGGCTGGTACGACCTATGTGTGGTAACAGATCCGACCAATGCCAATGTCATCTATTTAGGTGGTGTAAATACCTGGAAATCGACCAATGGTGGTACCTCCTGGACCATCAATACCATGTGGACTTCTTCGGGTTCCGTACCGGTAGTACACGCAGACAAGCATGCCTTGGAATTCCAAAACAATACTACCCTGTTTCAAGGAAACGACGGGGGGATTTATCGGACGACCAATGGAGGCACCAGCTGGACTGACCTGACCAACACCATGGCCATTAGCCAATTGTATCGTCTGGGTGTAGCCCAAACCAGCGCCACATTGATTGGTGGTTTGCAAGACAATGGGACCAAACTGCGGAGCGCTACGGGTACCTGGACGGATGAAATTGGCGGCGATGGAATGGATTGTGCCATCAACCCATCCAACGGAAGCTATATGTATGGCGAATTGTACTATGGTGACATTAAACGTTCAACCAATGGAGGTTCAACCTGGACTACGATCAAACCCAATACTAGTGAACAGGGGGGATGGATCACTCCATTTGCTCTTGCACCCAGTACTCCAGCCACCATTTATATCGGTTACAAGAGCATTTATAAATCTACCAACAATGGTACCAAGTGGACCAGGATGGGGGTTAACTCTTCCTCGGGGCCGAGCATCCGGGCAATTGCCGTAGCACCCAATAATGCCAGTGTGGTGTATTACAGCTTTGACGCGGATTTGACTACGGCTGGGATGATGAGAAAGTCAACCAATGGAGGCTCTTCCTGGACTACCCTGACCAACCCTACCAACGTAGGACGGGTTGGATCAATTGCGATCGACAATACCAACTCGAACAACATTTGGGTTACGGTCAGTGGCTATAATGCAGGCCAAAAAGTATTCAAGTCTACCAATGGGGGAAGCTCCTGGACCAATGTAACTGGTACGTTGCCGAATATTCCTGCCAGCTGTGTAGCCTATTCAAATGGCAGCAACGGTGGAGTATACCTGGGTATGGACGTAGGTGTATACTACCGCGACAATACCATGAGTGATTGGATTTTGTTCAATGCCCAGTTGCCCAATGTAGAAATTGCTGACCTGGAAATCCAGTATAGTCTGGGTAAAATTCGCGCAGCGACTTACGGCCGTGGAGTTTGGGAATCTGACCTTTATGGAACCACACCATTTATTGCGCCGGAAATTGCTAGCAAACTTTCGGATAAGGAATTGCAAAATACCAATTTCAAAGTGTATCCTAACCCTGCACAAGATGTGCTCAATGTTGAGTTCTACGCAGCAGAAGGTGGACTCAGCCGCTTGTACATTCTGGATTTGATGGGTAGAGTACAAACCAAGGATCAAGTTGTTGAAATGGTTCAAGGCTTTAATAAAGTCAATCTCCAAATCAACGATTTACCCAATGGCATCTACTACCTGACCAACGGGAAAGGTAAATCAATGCGCTTTGTCAAAACCTCATCAACTGCTCAACCGTAAAAAAGGGTAGGGTAGAATAGTTGAACAGTAAGGACAGGTCACGTATCTTCGCGGCCTGTCTTTATTTGACTTGTTTTAATGGCCATTTATGCGCGTTCAAGATATCCGAATTGAAGATTACCAATATGTTTTGCCGGAAGGGCGAATTGCAAAGTACCCCTTACCGCTAAGGGATGCCTCCAAATTGCTCGTTGCCATTGATGGCGCCTCAGGTTTTCAGGAAGATATTTATGCCAATATCCATCATTACATTCCCAATGGGGCCTTGATGCTTTTCAACAACACCAAGGTAATTCCTGCGCGTCTGCACATGGCAAAACCCACGGGCGGAATGGTGGAAATTTTTTGCCTGGAACCCATTGGAGAGCTCAGTGTAGAAATGGCTAGGCATGGCGAAACCACCTGGAAATGTTTTGTCGGTGGGGCCAAAAAATGGAAAGAGGGCACCGTAACCGCAGTTTGGGGTACCGACAGTTACCTGGAATACCTGCTTTCTGCAGAGGTGATTGAACGAGCCGACACCTACTTTCACATCAAATTTCGTTGGCAGCCTGCGGAATTTACTTTCGCTGAAGTGCTCAGTGCCATTGGGCAGATCCCCTTACCCCCTTACCTGGATCGGGAAGCTGAAGAACTAGATAGGGAGCGCTACCAAACCATTTATGCCAATTTAGAAGGTTCAGTGGCTGCTCCTACTGCCGGATTGCACTTTACAGAAAATGTATTTGATGATTTGAGGGCAAAAAATATCGACCTTGCGTATGTAACCCTGCACGTAGGTGCAGGCACCTTCAAACCCGTAAGTGCAACCACGATTGGCAACCACGATATGCACGCCGAATATTTTGATGTCTCCCGGCACTTGATTCAGGATTTGTGTAAGGCCTACTCGGAGAAAAGACCAGTGATTGCCGTTGGAACGACTACGTTAAGAACCTTGGAAAGCCTGTTTTTAATGGGCTGTAAATTGCAGGATCATCCTGACCTCTCCCATGAAGACCTGGAGATCAAACAGTGGGACGCCTACCAACTTGCCCATGAAACGACGGATGTACCCCGCGCTTTGTCGGCTTTGTTGGATTGGATGGACAAGCACGGGCTAGAGCGCATGGTCGCAAAAACCCAGTTGTTGATTGCTCCGGGGTATACCATTAGAATGATCACCGGACTGTGTACCAATTTTCACCAACCCGGAAGTACCCTATTGTTGCTGGTAGCCGCACTCATGGGCAACAAGTGGAAAGAAATGTACCAATACGCCCTGGAACACGACTACCGCTTCCTGAGTTATGGGGATGGGTGTTATATTGAGTTGAAAAGTTAAAGGGTTGGGGGCCCTGGGGGCTACCCCAATTTCCCCAACTCTTCCGCCAAATTCTTCATTTTCATTTCGCCGTCGGCTAACTTCTGTTTCTCTTTGTTCACGACCTCTGCCGGGGCACTGCTCACAAACTTTTCATTGCTCAGCTTGTGCTGTACCGACTTCACAAAGCCCTGATAGTACTCCAGTTCCTTTTGCAGGCGTTTGCGCTCTTCCTCTACATCGATGGCCTGTTCCAGTTCCACGTAGAATTTTTCATTGCCCACCAGGAAAGCAACCCCATTGCTGATTTCGGCGCTGGTGATTTGTAAAAACTCCAGACTGGCCATTTTTACCACCATCGGCAAAAGGCCATCCATCGCCAACAATTCGCGGCTGCTGGGGGTATCCTGGGCAAAAACCTTAAGCAGTTCTTTTTGCTTTAGGCCATTGTTGTTGCGGATTTCGCGTACACCTGTGACCAGGCCCTTGGCACGTTCTATTTTTTCGATAAAAACAGCATCAAATGCAGCAGCTTTCGGGTACTTGCTGATCACGCAGTCGTCGCCTGCGGCGCGTTCACGCAATTGGTGCCAGATTTCTTCGGTCACAAAGGGCATGAAGGGGTGCAAGAGTGTCATCATGCGTTCGAAAAGGGCAATACTCTGCTGTAAGGTTTGGCGATCAATGGGTGCCTCGTAGGCGGGTTTGATCATCTCCAGGTACCAGGCACAAAAGTCGTCCCAAATGAACTTGTACAAAGTCATCAAGGCTTCCGACAAGCGGTATTCGGTGAACATCACTTCCACCTGAGCCAGGGTCTGGTTCAATTTGTGTTCCAGCCAGGTTGCGGCCAGTTGATTAACTTGTGCGGTCTCGGCATCAAGAGCTTTCTCGCTCAGTTCCCAACTTTTGATCAAGCGTAGGGCATTCCACATTTTATTGCAGAAATTGCGTCCTTGCTCGCAGAGTTTACTTTCGTTGAGTACCCCGTCTTTGCCAATGGGCGCATCAAAAATGATGTCATTGCCCGCAGCAGCACTGGATAACATCCCAAAACGTACCCCGTCTGCGCCATAATTGTCCAACAAGGCAAGGGCATCGGGCGAGTTGCCCAAGGATTTGCTCATCTTGCGGCGCAAATTGTCACGTACCATCCCGGTGAAATACACGCCCCGGAAAGGCATGGCGCCTTTTTCTTTCACGACGTCCGGGATCAGTTCAGGTGCCCACTCGTAACCTGACATAATCATACGCGCTACCCAGAAAAACATGATGTCCCAACCCGTAACCAATACGCTGGTCGGGTAGTAGTATTTTAATTCTTCCTGGGTTTTAAAACCATCAAATACTGAAATTGGCCACAACCAGGAAGAAAACCAGGTATCCACTACGTCTTCTTCTTGCCGCAGGTCGGCAATACTCAGTTCGGCATTTCCCGTTTTTTCGCGGGCTTGCGCCAGGGCCTCTTCGGCCGTATCAGCTACAAAAATGTGCTTTTCTTCACCCATACGCTCCGTGGCCAGGTACCAGGCCGGAATGCGCTGACCCCACCACAACTGGCGCGAGATGCACCAATCCCGTACGTTGTCTTCGTTGAGCCAAGAGTTGTACATGTTCCAGAAATGTTCTGGATAAAACTTCACTTCACCACTGCGTACGGCTTCCAGGGCCGAGTGGGCGAATTTTTTCATGTCTACAAACCACTGCAAGGTCAGGCGGGGTTCGACCACTGAATTGGTGCGCTCGGAGCGGCCAATTTTGGTGCGGTAATCTTCCAGCTTGATCAAATGGCCGGATTCTTCCAGGAGTTTGCGGATTTTTTTACGCGCTACAAAACGGTCTTCGCCGATCAGGATTTGGGCCTTTTCATTGAGCTTGCCGTCTTCGGTCAGGATATCGATAACGGGCAGGTTAAAACGTTGCCCGATTTCGTAGTCGTTTTGATCGTGCGCAGGGGTGATCTTTAAGGCACCGGTTCCAAACTCACGGTCAACATAGGTGTCGGCAATGATCGGAATGGCCCGATCGATCAAAGGAATCAGTACGTTTTTACCGATCAGATGTTGAAAACGTTCATCATCCGGGTGTACGGCCACAGCCACGTCGGCCATGATGGTTTCCGGGCGTTGGGTAGCGATGACGATGCCCTGGCTCGGGTCGCCTTCCAGTGGGTAGCGCAAGTGGAACAACTGCGCGTTTTCCTCACTATAAATCACCTCTTCGTTGGAGAGGACGGTTTTTGCTTCAGGGTCCCAGTTGGTGATGCGCCAGTCGCGGTAGATTCTGCCCTTTCCGTATAAGTCTACAAATACTCTGATTACCGCCTCAGACAGGCTGTCTTCCATCGTAAAACGCGTACGTTCCCAATCGCAGGAAGCGCCCAAACGTTTGAGCTGATCCAGGATGATGCCGCCGTATTTGTCTTTCCACTCAAAAGCGTGCTGCAAAAAAGCTTCACGGCCAATGTCAGTTTTACGTATGCCCTGCGCGCGCAGTTGTTGCACAACTTTGGCTTCAGTGGCAATGGAAGCGTGGTCGGTACCAGGTACCCAACAGGCGTTTTTACCATCCAGCCGCGCCTTGCGGATGAGAATGTCCTGGATGGTATTGTTGAGCATATGCCCCATGTGCAACACCCCGGTGACGTTGGGCGGAGGGATCACCACAGTAAATGGCTCGCGGTCGTCGGGTTCAGAATGGAAATACCGCCGCTCCAGCCAGTGTTGGTACCACTTGCTTTCAATCTCTTGAGGGGTGTAACGTGTGGACAAGGACATAAGAAAAAGGTTTGGGGGTTCGGAGGTTCGAGGGTTCGAAGGTTCAGCGTCAATTCCCGAACTTTCGAACCCCGAACCCTCGAACCCTATTTAAAACACATCAATCTGATGCTTAAACAAGTCTTCTATGGTTTCGCGTTCCCGAATCAGGTGATCTTTTCCCTGATAAATTAACACCTCAGCTGGACGGAGGCGTGAATTGTAGTTAGAGGCCATCGAATAACAATAGGCACCAGCATTGTGGAAACACAATACGTCACCCGGCGCAATTTCGGGAATATCGCGGTTTGCGGCAAAGGTATCCGTTTCGCAGATGTAGCCCACCACATTGTATTTTTGGGCTTTGCCTGCGGGGTTACTGATGTTGCTGATGCGGTGGTAGGCATCGTAAAACATCGGGCGAATCAGGTGGTTCAAGCCCGAATCTACACCGGCAAATACCGTCGTCACACCGTGTTTGACCACATTGACCGTAACCAAAAACGAACCCGCTTCGCTGACCAAAAACTTGCCGGGTTCAAAAACCATGGTGATGGCCCGGCCGTATTCCTGGCAAAATGTATTGAATTTGGCCGATAGCTTTTCGCCCAGTTCTTCGATGTTGGTCTCCAGATCGTTGGGTTTATAAGGAACTTTAAACCCACTGCCAAAATCGATGTAATCCAGATCGGGATAATCTTTGGCCAGGTTTAGCATCACGTCGGCACCCGCAATGAAGGCATCGGGATTGAGGATGTCCGAACCTGTGTGCATGTGCAAACCTTCGAGTTTCATACCCGTCGTTTCCAGGATACCCTGCACCAGGGGCATTTGTTGATAAGAAATCCCAAACTTGGAATCGATGTGGCCGACCGAAGTTTTGAGGTTGCCCCCCGCCATGATGTGCGGGTTGATGCGTACACAAATGGGGATTTGTGGATAAATTTCGCCAAATTTTTCAATGGCCGGGATGTTGTCGAGGTTGATGCGTACGCCCAGGGCAACCGCCGCTTCTATTTCAGAAAAATGAACGCCACTGGGTGTGTATAAGACATCCACAGGGGCGAAACCCGCCCGCAGCGCCATTTGTACTTCCTGAATGGACACACAATCGATGGTGCTCCCCAGCTGTTTGATGAATTTCAGGATGGAAATATTGGTCAATGCCTTGCAGGCGTAACTGATTTTGATTTTTTCGACTTGAAAAGCTGCCTTGAGGCGTTGGTATTGGCGCTCAATGGTTTCGGCTTCGTAAACGTAGAGCGGCGAGCCGTATTTTTCTACCAGCTTGAGTGGATTGATGCCCCCGCTGAGCAGGTAGTGGCCGTTTTCAAATTTCATTTCTCTGTTTTTGAAAATTTCGGAGTGCAAATATCGTCAAAACGAGGATATTTTGAACGTGTTGGCAAAAAAATACACACATATAGCCTTCGAGATTGTTCATAAATGGATAAGGGCGACAATATTTTTTTCATTGTTCACGCCAAAAATCGATGTAAATTGCATCAAGTAATGGTATACGCTGAAACTTGCTTCGGCTAAACAGCTTTTTGTGAGCGAAAAAGATCTCATTAATGCCTGCCGACAACGCGACCGTAGGGCTCAGCAAGCCCTGTACGACCGCTTTGCTCCCCACATGTTTGGGGTCTGCAAGCGGTATGTCAAAACCCAGGAAGACGCGGAAGATGTGTTGATTGAGGCGTTTTTCAAAGTGTTGACCAACATCGATCAATACAAGGGCGAGGGGAGTTTTGAGGGTTGGATTCGCCGCATTGTGGTCAACGAATCACTGATGGCCTTGCGCAAAAGGGTCAATTTCAGCCAAACCCTGGAGCTTACGGATATTGATGTACAAGTGACTACTTCAGTGCTCCAAGAGCTGGTAGCCAAAGACATTTTGAACCTCATCGACTTACTCCCCATTGGATACCGCACCGTCTTTAACCTCTACGTGATCGAAGGCTACAAACACCGCGAGATTGCGCAGATCATGGGCATCAGCATCAATACGTCTAAGTCGCAGTTGATTCTGTCCAAAAAACGCCTGAAGAGTTTACTTGAACAAATCCGTTACCCTGGGATTGAAATGTTTGACATTGAAGAGGAGGAGGAAGAAGAAGTGGAAGTCCCAGTAAAAATAACTACCAAGCCATGAAAGCGAATAGAGATATTAGCGAATTGTTTCGACAACAAGCCCTTAAGCCACAAGAACGGCCCGGGGCCAATGTATGGCGGCGATTGCAACGGCGCTTGGATACTTACGACCGTTGGCACAAAAATGCCCAGCGCATTTCTATGCAAATTGTTCTGTTCTTTTTGCTCTTGATTGCAGTTGTGGCGCCTACCATCATTGGCATTTCTATCGAGGAACAAAAGCGGGCTGAACTGCGCAATCCACCCGTGATTTTGCAGGTCTTGTCTCCTATGGATACTTTGCCAGAAACCCGGCGGTTTTTGGAACTCAAATCCGGTCATCCGGGTGATACCATAATTTTGCAATGGGAAACGAATAATTGATACCACCACAGATTTACACGGATTAGGATCAAAAAATCTGTGCTATTCTATATAAATCTGTGGCGATATTAATCTCAACTCGCTCTAGAAAAAAGGCTCTTTTGTGTTGAATCAAACGCCAATTTTTCTTTCCCTGATTAAACCTCCACTGTTCTGCATGGTCAAAAGCAAAACCCAAGACCTATGCACAAGAACATGCTACTCATTTTTACCCTGCTTTGTGGAGCTATAAGCCTATCTGCCCAAACCACCGTCAGTACTACCTACGGCCCCATCTCCGGAAGTACTGAAGAAGGAACCCTGGCTTTTAAAGGAATTCCTTACGCCAAACCGCCTGTAGGAAACCTACGCTGGCAAGCCCCACAAGCCCCCGCCGCCTGGACAACGGCCAAGATGACTACCGCCTTCGCGCCCAAATGTCCTCAAAAAAACTTCGACTCGACCAATCCCGATACAGCCATCATTGAAGGGCAAGAGGATTGTTTGTACCTCAATGTCTGGACGCCCGCCCTCAGTGGCAAACGCCCAGTGATGTTTTTCATCCACGGCGGCGGCAACCAACAAGGCTCCGCTTCGGAAACCGTCAATGGAACCCTTTTGTACACCGGGAAATTCCTGGCTTCTCGCAAAGATGTAGTGGTGGTGACCATCAATTACCGCCTCGGTGCGCTAGGGTATTTGGTTCACCCGGCTGTGGCTGCCGCTAGTACCTCCAAAACCTCTGGGAATTACGGCACCATGGATCAGGTGTTCGCGCTGGAATGGGTCAAAAACAACATCGAACGTTTTGGGGGCGACCCCAACAACGTCATGGTATTTGGCGAGTCGGCTGGCGCAGTGAATACCTCCATCCTCCTAACGGTTCCCTCGGCCAAAGATTTGTTTCACCGTGCTGGCATCCAAAGTGGTTCACCCATTGCTTCGCCTTATTTGTTAGGCGAAAATTTTGGCAAATCCTTTGCTTCGCGCATGGGCTGTGCCACGGGTACTTTGGAGCAACAACTGGCATGTTTAAAAGCCCTGCCAATTGATAAAATCATCGCCGAACTAGAAAGCCCCTTGTCTGGCGGCAAAGTGAGCCTCGGCTGGGGCCCAGTGGTGGATGGTTTGGTGATTCCCAAAGACCCCGCCGCAGTCATTTTGAGTGGACAGCACCACAAAATGCCAGTCATGCTGGGTTCTAATGCCGATGAAATGTCGGCTTCCAGCCCCCTGGTCGTCACGCCCGCACAGGTACGTACCTTGTTTGACTCCCAGGTTCCGGAAGC
>ENA-UOWO01000468-UOWO01000468.1-activated-sludge-metagenome-genome-assembly--contig:-NODE-468-length-59089-cov-7.318969_pt1 | contig 59089 bp, 56 predicted proteins | sample MGYA00238148_ERZ761564 | MGnify/ENA primary metagenome ERZ761564 (study PRJEB28885, sample SAMN05720194) | activated sludge metagenome | isolation source: Anaerobic digester | place: USA...
AGGCGGGCGTGTCCTTGGCCATCACCGTGACCTTGCCGAGGATGCGCTGGCCGTAATCCTCCAGGAAGTCGAGCACCGCCGGGTCGGTGTCCGGCCCGGGGATCAGCTCCAGCAGGGGCAGGTAGCGCGGCGGGTTGAAGAAGTGCGTGCCGCAGAAGTGCCTGCGGAAGTCGTCGCTGCGGCCCGCGCTGATCGCGTGGATGGGAATGCCGCTGGTGTTGGTGGTGATCAACGTGCCCGGCGTGCGGTACTTCTCCACGTTGGCCAGCACCTGCTGCTTGATGTCCAACCGCTCCACCACCACCTCGATGATCCAGTCGCAGTCCTTGATCTTCGGCAGGTCATCGTCGAAGTTGCCGTTGCTGATGCGCTTGGCGAAGCGGGCATCGTACAGCGGCGCCGGACTGCTCTTGATCGCGGCGGCGAGTGCGTCGTTCACGATCTTGTTGCGCGGACCTTCCTTGGCGGGAATGTCGAGCAGCAGCACTTCGGTGCCCGTGTTGGCGAAGTGGCAGGCGATGCGGCTGCCCATGACGCCGCTACCGAGTACGGCGACTTTGCGGATGTTGCGATTGGTCATTGGTGAATGCGTTTGACCGCGACGACGCGGCGACGCAACGAATGCGCAACGCTATCGGAAATGCCTTCGTGGCGTTCCCGTCGCGTCGTTGCGTCGTTGCGGTTCATTTCAGAAAAGTTGTTCGTGTTCGAGTATCCGATCCAGTTCCGACATCACTTGCCGGAAGTTGTTCAGTTGCGCAGGGGTGAAGCGGCGCTGCACCGCCTCGTTGAATTTGATCACGGTGTTGCGACTCACGTCGCGCATCTGCTTGCCCTTCGTGGTGAGGTGGATGCGCACCACGCGCTTGTCCTCCTTGCACGCGATCCGTTTGATGAGCCCGGCCTCCTCCATGGTCTGCAAGGTGCGCACGAGGCTGCGGCTCTCCATACCCATCCGGGGACCGAGCTTGGTGCTGGGCGTACCTTCCGGTTCGATGTTGAGCAGGATCTGCCCGACGGCCATGCTGCCGCCGTACTTCGCAGCCTCGGTGTTGTAGATCCGCGATATGCGGCTCCACACTTTGCGTATCGGAAAGTCGATCGTCTCTTCGGGCTTCATCACAGGTTCGGCTTCGGAGCCTAAGGTAATCGGAAAAGGTATGCGTGCATACCAAAACGAGGATCCCGGAGGAAAAGTTACAGGCATGGTCCTTGTAAGTTTGGTGGCAAACAAGCCAACATGGGAACCGGTCGCGTCCTTATCCTCGGTCTGTGCCTTACACTGGTCATCGGTGCATGCAAGAAGGACGAGGATCCCGCACCCACGCCGCCCACCGGAGGTGGGTCCAATGACCCGCGACTGGTCCTGAAATTCACCTTCGATAGCACCCAAGTGCGCTTGAACGGCTTCGGGCAAACGGCAGCCCTACCCGCCGGACATGGGGCACAGCACCCGCGCTTCAATGCGATGACCGCGCACTACGTGGAGTTCGCTCAGACAGCATGGACGCTGCCCGGCCAAGGCGCGGTAGTGTACCACGCCCCGGAAACGACGGCCGGTGGCGACAATGCCATCGACTTCTCCCAAGCGGTGCTCACGGGAGCAGGGGAGGCTTTCCTGAACATCCCGCTTTCGCAGCTCCCTACTGGGACCTACCCGTACCTGCGCGTCTCCATCGGGTACCAGAACTTCAACATCGACTTCCGGCAAGTGGTGTCCGGCATCGGCACCTTCGACCTCGACGGCACCATCGCCTCGTTCATCGGATTCAACACCTACATCGGCACCTTCAACGTGAACCAACAAGCGGTGACGGTGAACGACGATAAGCTGCAAGGTTTCTGGGCCTTCGAAGTGCTGAACCCACCGGTCGCTGTCGCACCCATCGTCGGGCAAGCGCCACCAGGTGCCACCACCGTGCCCAACCCGATCTTCGACTCCTCGCCGATCCCAGCAGGCTCATGCCTGGTGACGGGTGTCTTCGCTGAGCCGCTGGTGATCTCGGGCACGGAAACGGAGGACGTGGTGATCAACGTGTCCATTAGTACCAACAACAGCTTCGAATGGATCGATGTAGCGGACGATGACATCTTCGAACCCGCCGCCGGCGATCAGGTGGTGGACATGGGCACTCGGGGCATGGTCCCGACAGTGGAGTGATCCGGGTCGAAGGGCTTCAGCTGGGCTTCCTTACAAGACGTTTCCGTCCATTCACCCAAAGCGCGAGCCCCTCGGTCACTTCATAGGTGTAGCGTAGCTGGGAAGCGTGGACCACTTGGTCCGATCGTCCTTCCTGGTCATCGTACAGGAACACACTGTCGCAGGCGAATAGCCAAACCGCTGTATCCCCATGCTCGCTATAGCGCATTGCAGGGGCCACGTTCCGGCGTTTCAGGCGTAATGTATCGTCCTCCAATACACGCTCGGGCAGAGCCACTTCCATGAACCCGATGTCCATGAACGCATGATCCAGGAGCATGACCTTCTGCCCCCAACTTTCCTTCTCGCCGAAGTTGGCCAGCACCCAGAGGGCCTCTGTCGGTCTCGCGGTATCGATCGCAAAGCACGTGGGCAGCATGGTCCAACTGTCATACGCAGGTGATGACACGGCCAGATATGCAGCGTTACTATCGGCGTCCAGTCGATAACGGTACAGTCGCAGGCCTTCGAAGGTCTCATCCCTGTTGCTTGCGACCATCAGGTATGTGCTGTCCGAGAGGCCAAGAGTTACTTGAACGAGCAAGGTGTCGTGGCGCAGATTGTCCGGAACGATGGGTAGTTCCAGCGGGGTTCGACCTGGCACGGTCGGATCGGCCGTTGGCCCAGCAGGTGTATTCGACGGACCACATCCCCATAGGATGAGGATCAAGCCGAACGCAAGCTGTCTCATGGCTGGGCGATGATGTCCCCGCTCCCGGTCACATCGCTGTCGACTTGTGGTGGTGCCCCCCGGTACTTTACACTGCCACTACCGGTCACTGCTGCCTTCACTGCTTGTGTGGCATGTACGGACACATCGCCACTGCCGGTGACCGTGGCCACCGCTCGCTCGCAAACCAGATCCCCCGCCTTCACGTCGCCGCTGCCGGTGACCGTGGCCGTGCAGGTGATCGCTCGTCCCTTCATCTTCACATCCCCGCTTCCCTGGACGCTCATGTCAACCCGTGTAGCCGAGCACGTCAGTTCCACATCCCCACTGCCCATCACGCTCACCTCCAGGTCCTCCATGACGAATGTTCCACTGCAGGTGACATCGCCACTTCCTTGGACCACCACGCGGGTGATCGTGGGTGTGGTGATGTGGACCACGAACGGCTTATCGGTCCGATAGCACTGACTGGTGGAGATGACCAGCATGCCATCCTTGACCGTGGTGGTGACCAATTCGACCAGGTTCGATTGACCTTCCACCGCGATGGAAGGTGTCGATCCTTGGGTGACCTGCACATCCAATGCACCTTTCAGTTGGATGCCGTGATAATCCGTGGTGGTCATGGACCTCCGCACCACGTTGCCCGAACCGGTGACACAATCAGCCCAACAGGAACCGAACAAGGTGGCACTGAGCAACAGCGTAGGCAGGGCGAATGAGATGCGCATGGTCACTGGAAAAGGGTGATATGCCCGGTGAATTCCTGGGCATCGACCTTCAAGACATAAAAATACACCGCCGGGATACACCGGTCACCGGCCATGGTCCTCCCGTTCCAACTCAGGTCGTTACCGAGGCCTTCGAACACCTTGTGACCATATCGGTCGAAGATCGACAGTTCGGCACACGGGCCTAGGAATGGGCCGTTCGGCAAGGTGAATTCGTCGTTCACTCCATCACCATTGGGTGTGATCAGGTTGGGCAGCTCAAGGGTGCTGAGTTCGACCTGGGCGCGTGCGGGAAAGTCGGCGCTGAAGGTGGCACTCTCCCCGAAGGCATCCACGGTGGTCAGGACGACCTCGATGTTCGCGTTGTATGGGAACTGTAGGACCGGTGCTGGAAATTGGCTGGTCTGACCGGTGCTCAAACTCCAACTGTACGAGGCTGCCTGTACGGGGGTGCTCAGGAGTACTTTGACATCGTCACATCCTGGTTCGAATCTGGCTTGTATCGCCGGCTCCTGAGCCGAACCTTGGCCAGCCGCGAACAAAAGCACTGCGAACCAGATCGACCGAACCCGGCGATGGTGATGAACAGGTTGGTTGTAGTTCTTGGTCATGTGGCTGATGGCCAGTTGGTTACGGTGGTTGTCCGGAGCATCCGAGTGCGGAGGTTCCTTGCCCATTCAAAGGTGGGTGACGAGACCCGTTGCACGGATGTTCAGCGTTGGAAGTGTTCACCACACGCTTGTTAACACTTGCTCGAGTCCGTAACGAACTGCAACTTTCCATGAAAACCCTCCGTATATCGATGCTGGGAACCGTCCCGTCGAAAATGTACCCACCTGTATTGACACGCAGGACCGATCATCGATCATCCGACCGAACAGGCGCATGAGCCACTTGCCACATTGGTCCGTTCCCATAGCTGCCAGCCTACGCGATCAGGCGGATGGCGTGGTGCTCTTTGAGCATCATGGCACGGTGGATCATGATGTGGTGCAACACCTACTGACCCTCGCTGAACACAGTTCCATCGCTCAGAACGATCCGTTGGCCCTGCGCAAACGACTCTTCAATGTGTTGGTGGAAGGGCTGGAGAACCTGCATCACCATGCTCAGGATGACCTCAAGGACACTGCATGGGCCATGGTGGTCCGAGCGAAGGAAGGGTATCGAATGACCTTCGGTAATGCCATGCCACAGGCGATGGCCACCTTGCTCGCTCACCGGGTGGAGATCTTGAACGATATGAGCGGATCGGACCTAAAGGCCCATTATATGCAGCTATTGGCCAACGATGCCCGCACCGAACGCGGTGGTGCAGGGCTGGGTCTGTATACCATGGCCCGCAAGTGCGAACGTCCGTTGATCACCCATTGGCTCCCGTCCGATGAGCGTACGGTGCATTTCGCACTTGAGTTGAAGGTGGCGTTCTAGGCAGTAGCCTCAATCGCCCTTCACGTAATTGTCCAAGTAGTGGAACCGCTCGGTCAGGTGCCCATCTTCTGCTATGGTGGCTCGGGCGATCATGCCTTCATCATCCTTTCCCGCCAAGTGCGGTAATACCCGTTCCATGAGGTCACGACCAAAGGCATCCGACGCATCGCGTGGTAGTTCGCACGGCAGATTGTCCACGCTCATGACGGTGATGCTGCCAGGGGTTCCAGGTAGAACCTCGGTCCTTGTTCGCGTGTCGTAGCCAAGGAATGGGCTTGCTATGGTCGTGGACCGAAGTGTACAATCGATCGGACCGCCGATATCGCAACTGATATCGGCCACCACCTCGAGACCGATGTCGGGATCCTGGAGATCGGATGCGCTCAGGATCTTGGGCCCACGGGGGTCCCAGAAGTGGCACGCGAGGTACATATGGGCCTTTTGGGCGTACGCGAGGAACCGGCTCCTGTGACCGGAGGGGTCCCGATGGAACGCTTCCTTATCGAATGGGGCACCATCCGTCCGTTCGTACAGATCCGAGGACCCGAGGACAGTATAAACAGGACCGTCGTTCAGGGTACTTAGGAATTCAACCGGTGGGATCCGCTCCACACCGGCGCGCTCCAATACGCCCATAGCGCCTTTTCCGACCCGCCCACCACCTGTGAGAACGATGCGCAAGTCCTTGGGGAGCGGATAGGCATGCAGATGGCGCTCCAGTTCCTCGAGATCATGGCAGGCATGCGCGGCTTTCAGTTCAGGCCCACCATGGCCGAGTTGCCATGCCCGGAAACCATTGTAAGCCCCCACCACACCGGCCCAGTAACCAAAGGCCAGAACCCGTGTGCCGTGCAGGTCCGTGAGCAATTCATGGTCGATCAACCGGATGCCTTTGCTCAGGATGGCCTGTAAAAGTCCTCGATTGTGAACTTGTTCCTTGATCGTATGGCTGAAGAACAGGTAGCTCTTCCCGGGAAGGAGCATGTCCTTAGGCACTTCCTTGACACCAATGATCAGTTCCCGGTCGTTGAGGTCGTCCACCAACCGAGCACCGACCGCAGCGTATTCCGCGTCGGTATAGGCGCGCACTTCGCTGCGCTGGACCGTGAGATCCAGGTCGGGAAAGCGTGCCAGTACCTCCTGACACTGGGTTGGAGTGAGAGCTACACGACGATCCGCAGGCTGTTTGCCTTCGCGGATGATGCCGATCTTGCGGTAGGGGACTGCCATTTGGATGGGGCGCGAAAATAGGGCTTCCGGGAGTGCTGTGCGGTACGGGATCTGCTGTTCAGGTCCATACCTTTGCAGTGTTCATTGACAAACCTATTGGGGCCGATCTGGATTCGACAGCGGCTTCGTAAGGTGTGGTAAGCATGCCGGGCGTGTGGTGCGGCCCGTATCCCAGTGCCACAAAGCCGTAACTGGCGAAGTAGACTACGCTCTCGCAGCTTAATAGCCTCAGGCTGTTCGGCTTAATCCACGTGAATAACAGTAGCGTGGACGAGTACCTCTCGGGGAGGCCCGTTCTCCTCCTTCCCGGATCCGAGGTGTCATCATGGGGAACTGGCCTTCGCGGTGGTCCGTAGCGCAGGTGAGACACAGGACCTAAGTCGTCGGTGGGGTGCCCTTCCCCAGCTGACGGTCGAAAACCAATGAAGCGGCTAAGCATGTAGAACGCCCATTTTGCGGTCGTTTGGACGAGGGTTCGATCCCCTCCGGCTCCACAGGAGACGAGCGGCCATCGCGAAAGCGGTGGCCGTTCTTCGTTTGAAGGAACAGGGAACGAAGTTCATCCGCATCGAGGGGGGATCCCCCGGCGATACTGGAGACGGGCAGCCCTAGTGTACACAGTGGTCGTTCATCATCTTGGTTGGCCATGATAGAGGACCATCCGGAGCCCTGGTCGTGGCCCGGTTTCGATCCGAAAGGCGGATCGCCCGGCGGTCGCCTTGTGCCTCACCCGTTGCACGTCGGATATTGATGCCACTGGTTGCTATGAACGCATCAGGGCCGCTCCGGTAGGAGCGGCCCTGTGCGCTGGAATTCCGTCGTTGAACGGGAGAACGGGTCTTACTTCACCTCTTCGAAATCCACGTCGGTCACTTCGGCGTCCGCCTTGTTACCTGACGCGTTCCCAGCGGGCTCGCTGGGTTGTTGGGTGTTATTGTACATCTCCTGACTTGCCGCTTGGAACACGTTGTTCAATTCGGCCATGGCACTGTCGATCCCGCTCATGTCCTCAGAAGCATGCGCTGCCTTCAACTTGGCGAGGGCCTCATCGATCGGCTGCTTCTTGTCCGCAGGGATCTTGTCGCCGAACTCCTTCAATTGCTTCTCGGTCTGGAAGATCAAGCTGTCGGCCGCATTGAGCTTCTCCACGCGATCGCGGGCAGCCTTGTCAGCGTCAGCGTTGGCCTCGGCTTCTTTCTTCATCTTCTCGATATCCTCCTTGCTCAGCCCACTGCTGGCTTCGATGCGGATGCTCTGTTCCTTGCCCGTCGCCTTGTCCTTGGCGCCAACATGAAGGATACCGTTGGCATCGATGTCGAAGGTGACCTCGATCTGCGGAACGCCGCGGGGTGAAGGAGGGATGCCGTCGAGGTGGAACCGTCCGATCGTCCGGTTGCCTGCAGCCATCGGGCGCTCACCTTGGAGGACGTGGATCTCCACACTGGGCTGGTTGTCGCTGGCCGTGCTGAAGGTCTCGCTCTTCTTTGTCGGGATCGTGGTATTGGCCTCGATCAGCTTGGTCATCACACCGCCCATCGTCTCGATACCGAGGCTCAGCGGGGTGACGTCCAATAGGAGCACGTCCTTCACATCCCCGGTGAGCACTCCACCCTGGATCGCGGCCCCGATGGCCACCACCTCATCGGGATTCACGCCCTTGCTCGGTTCCTTGCCGAAGAACTTCTTCACGGCATCCTGGATGGCAGGGATCCGGGTGCTTCCACCCACCAGGATCACCTCGTCGATGTCGCTGGTCTTCAAGCCGGCGTTCTTCAATGCACTTTCGCAAGGAGCGATGGTACGCTTGATGAGGCTGTCGGCGAGTTGCTCGAACTTGGCTCGGGTCAGTGAACGCACCAAGTGCTTGGGGATGCCGTTCACTGGCATGATGTACGGCAGGTTGATCTCGGAACTGGTCGTGGAGCTCAGTTCGATCTTGGCCTTTTCAGCAGCTTCTTTCAAGCGCTGTAGGGCCATGGGGTCCTTCCTCAGGTCCAAACCCTCATCATTCTTGAACTCCTCGGCCAACCAATCGATGATCACCTGGTCGAAGTCATCGCCACCCAAGTGCGTATCACCGTCAGTGCTCTTCACTTCGAACACACCGTCGCCGAGTTCCAGGACGCTCACATCATGGGTGCCACCCCCGCAGTCGAACACCACGATCTTCTGGTCCTGGTTCTTCTTATCAAGACCATAGGCAAGCGCAGCCGCCGTGGGCTCGTTGATGATCCGACGCACCTTCAGACCTGCGATCTCACCAGCCTCCTTGGTGGCTTGGCGTTGGGCATCATTGAAGTAGGCGGGCACGGTGATCACAGCTTCGGAGACCGTAGTGCCCAAGTAGTCCTCGGCGGTCTTCTTCATCTTCTGCAGGATCATCGCGCTGATCTCTTGCGGGGTGTACTGGCGGTCGCCGATGGTCACACGGGGAGCATTGCCGGAACCACGTTCCACCTTGTAGGGGAAGCGGCTGATCTCCTTGGCGATCTCATCGAACGAGCTTCCCATGAAGCGCTTGATGGAAGAGATCGTATTCGTAGGGTTGGTGATGGCCTGACGCTTGGCAGGGTCGCCCACCTTGCGTTCGCCTCCTTCAATGAAGGCGACCACGCTGGGAGTGGTGCGTTTGCCCTCGCTATTCGCGATCACAACCGGTTCGTTGCCTTCCATTACGGCCACGCAACTGTTGGTGGTGCCCAGGTCGATCCCAATGATCTTGCTCATGTGTGTATGTCTTTGTTCTGAGGTCGTCGGCTCCCCGGTTGTCAACTTGCATGCCACCGGCGATCTTGACCGGTATCCTGCCAGATAACAGAACGACCCGCCGGTAGGGCAGGTCGTTCTCTGTCAAAAAGACAGCGGTTCAGTTGCAGCTATATACGGAGCCCGGAATAGTGCCGAAGCAGAAGTTGAGCTGGCCGGTCTCTGCGCCTGTGGCCAACTCAATGAATGAATTGGGGTTCAGACGCTTACCGATCACACTCTTGGTGTAACGTGATGCTACTATCCCAAGCCCACCATCGACGTTCGTGTATGAGGGACGGTCTTCGATGATCCCGGAGATCGGTTGTGTGAGGTTGAGGTAGGTGTGGAACTCATCACTTGCCACGGTGACCAGGAAGTCCAAGCCTCTGAAGATGCGCTTGTCCACTGAAGCATCCACCGGGATCCGCGAGGCAAGCGTCGAATAGAACGTGGCGCCCGGGAGGATCAACGCCATGGTCTCGGGCTGGGAAGAATTCAGCGCAACCTTGGATCCCAAGTCCTGCATCACCTCTTTGGGGATCGTGTCCTGACCACGTACCTCATCATAGCGAACCCTCCAACGGACCACGTAGCGCTTTCCATGGGTACGCGAAGTCCAATTGAACTCATATTGGCCGTAACCCCCACCGGTGGGTGCCATCAGATTGACCTCATTGTCCAGGTTGAAGTCGTTCTGGGCAATGGTGAAGTCGTTGACAACGACCGTGCTCGCTGAAATATCCTGTCCTTTGACGCGCAATCGCACTTTGTATTCACTGGCCGGGTCCAAGTACACGGTCGTATTGATGATGGGCAATGTTTGCGGGGTCCCCACGAAGTAGTAGAGTCGTTGCTCAGGTCCGTAGAAGGTTCCAGGTTCTCGTCCTGTTACGGTGATGGGCTGTAGCGGGAAGCTGGCTACTTCCACTCCGTTACTGATCCGCACCACTTCCGCCAGTTCGATATCCTCTGCCCCGTATTCGCTGGAGTCCGAGATCTGCGCATAGTCCAGCGCATTGCCTTCACCTTGGAACGCCCTGTTGATCTTCACGTAATGGGTATCCTCGCTCATGTTGAAGAGCGCGTACACCACAGTGGTCTCCTTATAGGGTGCATTGATCTCCAGGTCGGTGCTACAACTGGCGCTGAGCAGTGTGACGAGGATGCCTAGGATCGGAACGGAACGATGCATGGTTCGTGGAACGTGAGCGTCAAAGATAGAAGGCCATCCCGTACGGTTCTGGTCCATCCACGAACGGTCGGTCCTTGGCAGGTTCCGGCGGAATTAGGATGGAATGCTCCGGTGCTCGGGTTGAAGAGCGTAGTTTCGCCCTCATGAGCACTGGTACCCGGGATGCCAAACGCGTGACCACCCACACGCTACAGGAGATGAAGTCCAAGGGCGTTCCCATCGCCATGCTCACAGCCTATGATTATTCATTGGCGCGGTTGGTTGATGCTGCGGGGATCGATGTGATCCTGGTTGGCGACAGTGCCAGCAATGTCATGGCCGGCCATGAGACGACCCTGCCGATCACCCTGGACCAGATGATCTACCACGCCAGCAGTGCGGTTCGGGGTGTGCACCGGGCCTTGGTGGTGGTCGATCTGCCTTTCGGTACCTACCAAGGGAACACCAAAGGTGCCCTCAACTCCGCCATCCGCATCATGAAGGAGAGTGGTGCTCATGCCGTGAAGCTCGAAGGAGGCCGCGAGGTCCTTGGCTCCATCGAACGCATCCTGACAGCCGGGATACCTGTCATGGGCCACCTCGGGTTGACCCCACAGAGCATCTACAAGTTCGGTACCTACGTGGTGCGCGCCAAAGAGGAGGCCGAGGCCCAACGCCTCAGGGAGGATGCCAAATTGCTCGAGAAAGCTGGGTGCTTCGCCCTTGTACTCGAGAAGATCCCCGCTCAATTGGCCGCCGAGGTGGCTGCCAGTGTTGCCATTCCCGTGATCGGGATCGGTGCAGGTGCCGGCGTGGATGGCCAAGTGCTCGTGCTGCATGACATGTTGGGGATCAATCAGGAATTCAACCCACGCTTCCTACGTCGTTACGCTGACCTGCACCGGGTGATCACCCAAGCGGTCGCTTCCTACGTCACTGACGTCCGCTCGCAGTCGTTCCCGAATGCCGACGAGCAATACTGAAGGCCATGGAATGCCGGCCTTGGTATTCGCCGATGACCAGGTCGTTGTGGCATGCAAGCCGCCCGGTATGCCGGCGCAGGCCGATCCTAGCGGTGACCCCGATCTGCTGAGCTGGGTCCGTGGGACGCTTGCCGACGATCGGGTCGAACTGGTCAATCGTATCGACCGACCCGTTGGTGGACTGGTCCTTCTGGCGCGCGATCGATCGGCATTGGCCACCTTGAACCAGGCGCTTCGTGAAGAGCAGGTCCATAAGATCTACCGGGCCATTGTCGAAGGGCGGGTGGAATTACCCGCGGAAGGACATGTTCTTTCGCACCATCTTGAACACGATACCCATGTACATCGGGCCCGGGTGGTGCACGACCCGGATCGTACCGACCGACCGGGTCGCCTGCACCTGACCACATTGACCGTGGGTGACCGATACACCTTGTTGGAGGTTGCGCCGCACGGTGGCGCCTTCCATCAGATCCGTGCACAACTCGGCGCATGGGGACATGCCATCAAAGGAGATGTGAAGTACGGTGCCCGACGCGGTGAACGGGGAGCTGATGGTCCTGCCCGAAGCATCGCGCTGCACGCACATGAGCTGACATTCGTCCACCCTGGGAAAGGTGGTGCATTGACCGTTCAAGCACCAGCACCCTCAGGACGTTTGTGGCAGGCGCTGTGGCCCAAGTGATCCAAGCCTACATCGGATCCACGTCCGTGACCAATTGCACGGCGGCATGTTCCGGTGCGCTGAACACGCGATCGATGACCTCGCTGACAAAGGCCTTTTCCTCCGCATGGGCGCTACGCCTGACCTTGATGAGCAGTTTGCGGAGGTAGCGATCACGGATGCGCGACACCAGTGGGATATCGGGACCCAATACACGGTCCCCGAGCCCCTCGCGCAAGGCCACCGATAACACCCCGGCGGTGGCCGCTACCCGTTCCTCGGAACGATGCTTCAAGGTCAGCTCGATCAAGCGGGTGAAGGGGGGATATCCGTGCGCTCTGCGGTGCTCGATCTCCCGCATGTACATCCCGTCCACGTCATGGTGTACGACCAGGTCGAGCACGGGATGGTCCACTTCCATGGCTTGGATGATGACGGTGCCCGGATCCTTGCGGCGCCCGGCCCTGCCAGCCACTTGGGCCATCAGTTGGAAGGCACGTTCATGCGCCCTCAGATCGGGGAAGCGCAAGAGGTTGTCCGCACTGATGATGCCGACCACGCTGACATGGTCGAAGTCGAGGCCCTTGGTCACCATCTGCGTGCCCACGAGGATGTCGATCCCTCCTTCGCCGAAGCTGGTGAGCAGGCGGTCCATGGCATGTTTGCCCCGCATGGTGTCCTGGTCCATGCGGCCGATGCGGGCCTCAGGGAACAGCAGGGCCAATTCCTCCTCGATCTTCTCCGTCCCGAAGCCGAGCATCCGGAGCCGGGTACTTCCACACGATCCGCAGGCGGTGGGCGGAGCATAGTGCCTTCCACAGTAATGGCATCGTAGCTGGTGCTGGTGCTTGTGATAGGTGAGGCTCACATCACATTGGTCACACTCGGGTATCCAACTGCAGGTCTCACATTGCCATACCGGTACATAACCCCTCCGGTTCTGGAAGAGGATGGCCTGCTGTCGGCGGTCCAGCGCCCGTTGGACCGTTTCGATGAGCGTGGCACTGAAGTGGCCTCGCATGGTCTTCCGCTTATAGGCATCACGCAGGTCCACCCGGGTGATGGCTGGCATGGCCACATCGCCGAAGCGGGTGAGGAGCTCCACATGACCGAACTTGCCGGACCGCGCATTATGCATGCTCTCCATGGCAGGCGTGGCCGAACCCAACAGGGTATGCGCGCCATGGAGTGCAGCAAGGACAACCGCCATGTCCCTAGCGTGGTAGCGTGGTGCGGGATCATGTTGCTTGTAGCTGGGGTCGTGCTCCTCATCCACCACCACCAGTCCCAGGTCGGTGAAGGGCAACAGCAGGGCGGAACGTGCACCCACCACGATAGGAGCAGGATGTTCACCCTGCACCATGTTCAACCACAGACCGGTGCGCTCATGCTGGGCCATGCGCGAATGGGCCACCGCCACCCGGTCGCCGAAGCGCTCCCGGAGCCGGCTGATGATCTGGGTGGTGAGCGCGATCTCCGGCAACAGGTAGAGCACCTGGCGACCTTGGTCCAGCGCTTCCTGGATGAGGGTGATGTAGAGCTCGGTCTTGCCCGAGGAGGTGACGCCCCGGAGCAGGACCACCGGCTTCTCGAGGAACGCCGAGCGGATCTCTGTCAGGGCCTGTGTTTGGGCCGGTGATAGCAATGGCGCGGCCCGTCGTCGATCCTGAGGGGGTGGTGTGCCCGCTTCCCGGGTAGTGATGACGAAGAGACCCTTCTCCACCAAGGCCTTCAACATCGGGCCAGCAACATCCGCAGCGCGCAGCAACGCCGCTCGATCAACCTCCCGTGGATCAACGCTCATACAGCGGCTGAGTTCCACATAGCGCATGAGCAGTTGGAGTTGCTTGGGAGCCTTGCCAAGTCGATCGAACCACTGGTGAAGCGCCTCTTCGCTTCGCGCATCAACGGCCAATTCCACCAACTCCACCATGCGCGGCCTCCACGTGTCCTTGATCTCCTCCTCCAGCCTCAAGGTGCCTTGTTCCATCAGTCGCTTCACCACAGGCATCGGGTCCTTCAGGCCCAAGAGCTCGCCGGCCTGCTCCATGGTGATGACATTGCGGTGCAACAGGGCATCCACCAACATGCCCGCTCGACCCACCTGTGTGTCATCGTCGCTGACATCCCTGGCAAGTACCAACCGGGTCTCGCTGCTAAGCGCCAGTTGAGCCGGCAACGCAGCGATCATCACTTCGCCCAAGTGGCACAGGTAATGCGCCGCAATACGTTCCCAGAGTTGGAACTGCACCTCGGTGACGACCGGTCGCGAATCCAACAGGCCCATCGCCTGACGCGGGCGGTGATGCACCGGAGCCTCGCCATGCACCCGCCGCACCAAAGCACCGTAGAGCTTGCGTCCCCGGCCGAAGGGCACCGAAACACGCATGCCGACCACGACGTCGGGCAGCTCTGCCGGCCACCCATAGGTGTACACACCGGGAATGGCGAGGGGAAGGATGACGTCGATGAAGCGCTCCACGGGTATGCGCAAAGGTGAGTGATACCACGCTTTCACGGATGCCGGGAACGTTCAGGCAGCGAATGTGCCGGTCGATGTTGTCTTGTTGATATGGAAGCCAGTAAGAACGATCGTACCGCTCGCCAGCCCGAACGGCACACCGGGTCCGATGATCCACTGATGGCGGACCTTAAACGCACTCCCCTCTGGAATGCTTACTACCAGCGGGTGCGGCAGAGCATCCGGTTCCCACGGTATTACCGGAAGGCATTGAACTGGTAGCGCCTCAGGTCCGCCCGTTCACATGCTGGTGTTGGTCACGGACGTGGAGGGCGACAGGGTACGGTAGGCCATCCGGCTACATTGCGCCCTTGGGGCTGGTCTGCTCCGATACGCACCATGACCGGAACATCACGTACCACGAGCGCCATCTTCATGTTGGGGGCGCTGTTCTTCCTGTTCGGCTTCGTCACGTGGATCAACGGACCGCTGATCAGCTACCTGAAGATCATTTGTGAACTGGACTCCGGTGCGGAGCCCTTTTACGTCACCTTCGCCTTTTACATCGCTTATTTCTTCACCGCCTTGCCGATGGCCCGTGTCCTGGAGCGGACTGGAATGAAGAACGGGATGATGTACGGCCTGTTGACCATGGCCTTGGGGGCACTCCTCTTCGTGCCGGCCGCCCAACAGCGTTCCTACGGGCTTTTCCTGCTGGGCCTATTCGTGATAGGCACTGGACTTTCCTTGCTTCAGACCGCCAGCAATCCCTACATCACGGTGGTGGGCCCTATCGAGAGCGCTGCAGCACGGATCAGTGTCATGGGGATCTGCAATAAGCTGGCCGGGGTGCTCGCTCCGGTGATCATCGGATCGGTGCTGTTGAGCGATGCCGATGCATTGCGCTCGGAACTCGCCGGTTTGCAGGACCTGGCCTATCAAGCGCGGCTGGATGAGGTGGCATCACGGGTGATGACGCCGTACGTCATCATGGCCGGTACCTTGGTGCTGTTGGCTTTTGGCGTGCGGTATTCACCCTTGCCGGAGATCGATGCAGAGGTGGATCGCACAACAGTCGCTACCACGGGTAGCGTGCTGGGCTTTCCGCATCTCGTACTCGGTGCCGTAGCGCTTTTCCTGTATGTGGGTGTCGAGGTCATGGCGGGAGATACGATCGGCACTTATGGAGAATCACAGGGTGTGCCGCTGAGCGAGGCGAAGCACTTGACCAGTTACACCTTGGTGTGCATGGTCCTTGGTTACGTCATCGGCATCGCCACCATCCCGCGGTTCATCAGCCAGACCACAGCGCTCATCTGTTCGGCCGTACTCGGTATGCTCCTCACTTCTCTGGTGCTGCTTTCCTCTGGATATCCTTCCGTGTTGCTCGTGGCCCTGTTGGGGCTGGCCAATGCGCTGGTCTGGCCCGCCATTTGGCCATTGGCTATCAGTGATCTGGGTCGCTTCACGAAGCAGGCGAGTGCCATCTTGATCATGGCCATAGCTGGAGGGGCGATACTGCCACTCATTTATGGTCAACTGGCCGGTATGTCCGCTGTCGGTCCCCGAATGGCCTATGCGCTCATGCTGCCTTGCTATGGCTTCATGTTGTGGTATGCCACCACGGGCTCGAAATGGCGTTCGTGGGGCCGTGCCGCCTGAGGCTCCTACCGGGTAGGTGTTGAAAAGTGCAGCCTTTCTGCCGTCCCCTCCGTAGAAGTCGCTCCTACCTTCGACCTCCGAACTACGTAATCCCCTGAGCATCCATGGCCTTGCCATCCTCCATCCACCCTGCGTTCACCATCGGTCTGGTGCTCGCATTGGCCGCATGTGGCGGACCAGAAACGCCGACCGATACGGCTACGGACGCTACGCTCGCAACTGACACGGCCACTTCGGAGACCCAACTACTTCAAGTAGGTGGAAAGGTCTTCAGTATCCCTTCGCCTGTTCAGTCCGCATACGCCATTCGCAAAGCGGGCTTGAAATACCAACAGAATGTCACGGCCCCACTGGACAAAGGGGAGACCATGACCTCGAAATCGTCCCAGGCCATGCTACTGGGCATGTTAGGTGCGGACATGGCTTATGTGACGGTTCACAAGGATGGTCAGCGCGCTCTTGCCACGCTCCAGGCGATCGAAAAGCTCGGTGGGAAATTGGAACTCAGCAACGCGTTCGATCGTGCCCTGTTGGAACGGTTCAAGTCGAACTTGAGCAGCGAGGATAGCCTACTACGATTCAGTGGTACGGCCTTTCGTGCTGCGGACCAGTACCTGAAGGACAATGACCGCAACGATGTCAGCTCCTTGGTCCTAATCGGTGGTTGGGTGGAATCACTGCACCTGACCCTGGCCGATCCAGCAGGATTCAAGGATCAAGCGCTGATGGACCGCGTTGGTGAACAGCGCAAGGCCGTGAATGATCTGTTAGAACTCATGTCCGCAGTGGTGACGGATGAAAGTGCCGCTCCCGTTCTGAAGGGGCTGAAGGAACTGCAGGCCTCCTTCTCCGGGATCACTTCCACCTACGCCTTTGAAAAGCCTGTGACGGATGTGGCGCAACGCACCACGTTCATCAACAGCAAGAGCAGTGTGACCATTTCGGCCGATCAACTCGCCGACATCGCTGCAAAAGTGTCCGCCATCCGTTCCATGATCCTTGCTTGATCCATGCGTAGGTTCCTCCTCACCCCGCTTTTCCTGATCGCTGCCACGGTGACCTCGAATGCTCAAGGGCTTTGCGCTCCCATTGCCGATCGTTGTGAGCGCCACATCACCGCACAGTACATCCCGGATGGACAGTTCTACCGTGCCCTGCTGCAGGGTGATGAAGTGGCCGAGTTCGACATGACCTTGTTCGGTGGTAGTACCTACCGCGTGGCAGCGTGCAGTGGCGACTCGGACGGGTTGCTCCTGTTCTCCGTTTTCGATAAGGATCGCAACCTGCTGTTCACCAACAAAGAGCACAGTTCAGCACCATACTGGGACCTGGCCATCACCAATACCCTTGATGTCACTGTCGAGGCTTCCCTGGATCCTTCCAAAGCAGGCAGTGGCTGTGCTGTGATGCTGGTCGGGTTCAAGAAGTAGCGTATCTTCAGCCGTACCGCAACCTTGAAGCGCTCCTCCCGTAAAGAGGGGCGCTTTTCTTTTCCCGCTAGTGGGGAAAGTGCGGACGGATGAGCGAGAAGATCCTTAAAGCCTTATTGCAGTTGTTCGCGATCATCGCCAAGGGCGATGCCGTGGGCGAAGGCGTGCGTCCGGACAATGCCGCGCCGTTGGAACGTTTCCTCCGCAAGCAGTTCAGTCCTGAGGTGGCCGCTGGACATATGGCGCGGTACCAAGCCTTTGTTCTTGCGTTTCACGCCAGTGGCGGAGAGAGCCGAAGTGGCCGCAAGCGCACATCCGTCAATTCGGTCAAGGTCCTGAAGATCTGCACACAGGTCAATGAGGAACTCAATCAACGTCAAAAATTCGTGGTACTCGTCCACCTCCTGGAATTCATCTCGGCCAATGGAGAGGTGAGTGAACAGGAGATCGACTTCGTGAGCACGGTCGCAGAGACCTTCAACATCGGACAAGAGGACTTCAAGCGTTGCCGCTCGTTTGTCGAGGCTACCGGAAAGGAGCGTGAGGATTCCACGCATCTGCTATATATCGATGCGGCCGTGGAGTCGCCGTTCCAGCAAGCCAGACACTTGCATGCGCATGGTATGGAAGGTGATATCCGCGTGATGCACGTGCCTACGGTGAACCTCTATGTGATGCGGTATTCCGGCGCTGGCGAGGTCCTGCTGAATGGACAACGCGTTGGAGCAGGCAGCCACTACGTGCTCAGCAATGGCAGCAGTGTGCGACCCCCACATGGCGTGCCTATCTATTACAGTGACATCCTGGGGGCTTTCATGGCCAAGAACGGCCGACCAAGGATCGTCTTCAAGGCGACGGATATCGAGTATGCCTTTCCCAATGGACGGCTTGGACTTCATGAGTTGCATCTCGCGGAGACCGCAGGTAAGCTCATCGGCATCATGGGCGGCAGTGGTAGTGGCAAGAGCACCTTGCTCAACGTCCTTAATGGTAATCTGAAGCCAAGTCGTGGTCACGTCACCATCAACGGTATCGATGTGCATTCGGAACGCGATCGCATCCGTGGTGTCATCGGCCATGTGAGCCAGGATGACCTGCTGATCGAAGAACTGACCGTCTTCCAGAACCTCTTCTACAACGCCAAGCTTTGTTTCGGTGACCTTAGCGATGAACAGGTTTCCGAGCGCGTATTGCGCATGCTCCAGAGCCTCGGACTCTACGAGACCAAGGACCTCAAGGTCGGCAGCCCATTGGAGAAGACCATCAGTGGTGGACAGCGCAAGCGGTTGAACATCGCCCTCGAACTCATCCGGGAGCCCAGTGTGCTCTTCGTGGATGAACCGACCAGTGGACTGAGTTCGCGCGACTCGGAGAACATCATGGACCTGTTGAAGGAGTTGGCCTTGAAAGGTCGACTGGTCTTCGTGGTCATCCATCAACCGTCATCCGACATCTTCAAGTTGTTCGATCGGTTGTTGCTCATGGATCAGGAAGGTCACCCGGTCTATTATGGTGATCCGGTGGATGCTGTGGTCTACTTCAAGCGGGTCACAGGGCAGGTGAACAGCGACGTGGGGCAATGCAGCGCCTGTGGAAATGTGAACCCCGAGCAGATCTTCAACATCCTGGAGGCCAAACTGGTGGATGAGTACGGTAACGAGACCGACCAGCGGCGCATCAGTCCTGAGGCCTGGAACGAGGTCTTTCGTGCTCAGATGGAAGGTCGCTCCGCACAAGTACCCGAGGAACGCAGTGTTCCCAAGAGCACCTTTGCCATACCGGGCAAGATCAAGCAATTGGGGGTCTACTTCAAGCGCGACCTGCTGAGCAAATTGGCCAATCGCCAATACGTCCTCATCAACCTCTTGGAAGCGCCCGTACTCGCGTACGTGATGGCCTTCTTCCTCAAGTACTACCGGGTTGGCCATGGTACATCCGGGGAGTACATCTTCCGGGAGAACGACAACATCCCACAATACTTGTTCATCGCGGTCATCGTGGCCTTGTTCCTAGGGCTCACCGTAAGCGCCGAGGAGATCATTCGTGATCGCGCGATACGCCAACGCGAAAAGTTCCTTGACCTGAGCAGGGCCAGTTACTTGCTCAGTAAGGTGGCCATACTGTTCATGATATCCGCGGTGCAGACGCTGCTATTCGTGCTGGTAGGCAGCATGGTCCTGGGCATAGAGGGGATGATGCCTGCCCACTGGTTGCTGCTGTTCAGCACTTCGGCCATGGCCAACGTGCTCGGCTTGAACGTGAGCGCCAGTTTCAACAGTGCCAAGGTCATTTATATCATGATCCCGGTGTTGATCATCCCGCAATTGCTCTTCAGTGGTATCATCGTGAAGTTCGACAAGTTGCATCCCTGGTTCGCCTCGGAACGCAGTGTTCCCTGGATCGGTAACGTGATGGCCTCGCGTTGGGCCTATGAAGGCCTTGCGGTAACCCAGTTCATGGCCAACGACTACGAGCGTGCCGTATATCCTTACGACCAACGCATGAAGACCGCCAACTGGAAGAAGGATCTTTGGGTGCGAGAGGTCCAGAACAGTATCGCTGAGGTACGTCGGTCCATGAGTGGGCACGGTCCTGAGATCGACCTGGCGTATGAACTCTCAATGATCAAGCGGGAGATCCGTCGGGAAATGGAACTCATCAACGGATTCACATGCCCTTCCGTGGAAGTGCTTTCACCAGGATCCGTGACCGAGGCCGCTTTGACGGATATTGAACAGTGTTTGGACCTGCTTGTAACACATTATCGGAAGGTGTATCGCTCAGCGGAACAGGACAAGGAGTCCTATGTGGCCAACATGACCGCCACACCCGAGGCCAAGAAAGCCTATTTCGCATTGTTGGACGGTTTCCGGAATGAAAGCCTGACAGAGATCGTGACGAACCGTAACGACGTGAACGTCATCGTCGAGTACCAAGGACGCTTGGTCCAAAAGAGCGATCCGGTGTACCTGGTGCCTGAGAAAGGCACCATTTTCGAAGCCCATTTCTATGCACCGGTGAAATGGCTCTTCGGTCAGCGCATTCCCACGCTGTGGGCGAATACCATCGTACTATGGGGCATGTCCTTGGTATTGGCCGTCCTGCTCTACTTGGACGTGTTCCCGAGGCTCATGCGCTTGATCCCTGTTCGGGACGAACGATAAGCATCATCGACGGGGGGCGCCCACACGCTTCGGAGGCTATCCTTGGGTGCTATCCGCCTCCTCGATCAAGATCATCTTGAACGGGATGTTGATGATCCCTGCGTAATCCTCGCCAGCCTCCAGCATGTCCTCATCGTCTGCTTCGTAATGCCAGAGCACCGTGACCTCATTTCCCGCAGCGCGGATGGTCTCCAATTTCTTGAACAGGTCCAAGATGCACTTGGAAGAGCTTGTATTGAAGTACTCCAATTGCATGTGTAGCGCGGTCCTATGCTGGGGTGTTCGCCCATATTTGTCCACCCAATCGATCAGGGGTTTGAAGAACTCGATGGAGTTCTCAGGGATGGACCGGCCCTTCAGTTCGAGCAGACCCGTCTCGTGGTCGAAATTCACATGCGGGGTCTTGGGAGTGCCTTCCAAATGGAGCGATGCCATGGTTGAGATTGCTAGGTGGTGACGTTGACGTTCAGAGAGAAGAACGCATTGTCCTCATCGTAGGGGACGAATCCGTATTCCAGTTTGCTGCCGCTCTTGCGAGCGATGTCGATCATTCCAAGGCCTCCACCACCATTCTTCGAGTAGGTGCCATCGGCCAACTTCTCCCGGTAGAACTCACGCAGTAGCTCCGGGGTCAGGTTGTTGATACGCTCCAAATGTGACCTCAGGCCTTCAACCTCGGCTCCTGCCATGAAGTTCCCGGTCAACACTGAATAGCCCTGGTCCGTACGGGCGATCATCACTACTCCGTGTGGATCCTTCGTTGGAACAGGCATACCATCCTTCACCTTCATGTTGGCGTTATGATGGTATAGGTTCTGCAGGCATTCGACCACAACGTTGAACACCCGCTTCCGCGATCGCGCATCGCCATCGATCAGAGGCAGTTTCTTTTCCACAATGCCAAGCAATGCCGTGATCAAGTCCTCTGTCAGGTCGCCCTTGAACGAAAGCAATACACGTTGCCTTTCCAAGGTGTCATAGAGGTCATGGATCTTTTCGAGCATGGGTCTTGCGCAACTGCCATAGCGAGGCAGATCCACAAATGAACGTGCATGAGGGTCCTTTTGCTTTGACCGCTGGTCAGAGTTATCCACGGAATTGTCAACGTGACAATGTCCTGATCGGTTAGCTTCGCGGACCCTTCCGGGGTGTGGTGCGATGGGATGGTACAAGGACTGGTTCGGCACGCGTTATTACGCGCTGCTCTATGGGCACCGCGACGAGGAGGATGCCGCTCGGTGGGTGCGCTCCATCCTACAGCGTTGGTCCCCAGCCCCGGGTAGTGCTCTTCTCGATCTGGCTTGCGGTCGTGGACGCCATGCACGCTATTTCATGGAGGCCGGCCTGAGCGTTACGGGCGTCGACCTTTCTCCGCAAAGCATTGCTGAAGCTCGGCGGTCCGTTCCGGGTGCACGTTTCCTCGTGCATGATATGCGCGTTCCATTGGATCTTGGTGGCTTCGATCTGGTCACCTGCCTATTCACGAGCATGGGATACAGCCTGGATCCTGAGGACGACCGGGCCGTTTTTCGGACGGTGGCGGGAAGCCTACGTCCCGGAGGTCGTTTCGTGCTTGACTTCATGAATTCCTCCTTGGTCCTGGATCGACTGGTGACCGAAGAGGTTGTGCTGCGTGACAACGTGAGGTTCCATATCTCCCGTGCAGTCGTGGATGGCGTCATCATCAAGAGGATCACGGTGGAGGACGGGGCGGAAAGTCACCTTTTCGAGGAGCGTGTTCGAGCATTGATGCCCGAAGATCTGGAGCGAATGGCGACCGATGCCGGGCTTGTGGTCGAGGACCGGACCAATGGACCGGACCTCCGACCCTTCGATGCTTCGCGATCCGAGCGATTCGTACTATGGACCCGTTCGAAAGATCCTGATCGATGCTGATCGCACTCGCGTTCTTCCTGCTTCCCATGCTTGCCGGCGGCTTGGTGCGCCTCATTCGCCCCGATGCCCATTGGATGCGTGGACTCTTGAGCTTCAGTGGGGCCTTCCTGCTGAGTGTTGTGTTCCTTCATATGCTCCCTGAATTATATGCCGAAGTGGGTACCACCATCGGATATTGGATACTAGGTGGCTTCCTGCTCCAAGTTGTACTGGAGTACTTCAGTCATGGCATCGAGCATGGTCATGTGCACGTTCATGGCAAGGGTTCCAAAGCATTGCCTTTGATCACGTTGGCCAGCCTATGCATTCACTCATTTGCCGAGGGGATCCCCTTTGCTGATCCCGCCGTCGCTGGGGATATCCATTTTCTGACCGGAGTGCTCCTGCACAAGATGCCAATGGCCATTGCGCTCGCCTCGGTGCTGGACCGCAGCGGATCGAGCCCATCCCGTAGCTGGTCGCTCTTGGTGGTATTCGCTTTGGCAGCTCCCCTAGGGATCCTTTTCGGAGGAACGGTAGGTGAAGGTCTGGGGCATCATTTCCTGGACAACATGCTCGGGCTTGCGATAGGTATGCTGTTGCATATCAGTACGACCATCATCTTTGAAAGCTCGCCGGAGCACCGCTTCAATGCGGCGCGTTTCGGTGCTGTCATCCTTGGTGCGGGGCTGGCAGCTTTGACCATCCATTGAGCCGGGTAGGGGCGTCCAAGCCCGACCGTGACCGTTACGACGATGGTCGTTCCGTGGATTGGTCACCGTTCGTCGTTGATAACTTGAAACCCATGGGCACGCAACCCCGTTACAGGGGATGCGTCATACCCATGGAAAGCAAAGACAAAATGGTCGCTGAGGCAAGGCTGTTCGTCCGATTGGGGCTTCTGTCATTCGCAGGGTTCTTGTTCTATTATGCCCATTTGTTCTTCGGGTTGATGGAAAATGTGGTCTTGTTCAAGACATTGGCGATCACCTTCCTACTGGCCACTATCCCGCTTCCGATCATCGCAGTGAACAACAAGAAGCTTTTTCCCGAGCTGACGCGAAGTGGTAAGACCGTGCTCACCTTGGCGACCGCTTTACTCTTGTTCCACCATTTCTTGATGACCTTCATATTCGTCCTTTTCCTGAAGGGCGAGGCGGTATTCTAGGGCCGGTACCTTCGTACCTGACATGTGCCTTATCGTACTCGCCTACAGGGTCCATCCGAGGTACCCCTTGATCGTCCTGGCCAACCGTGACGAGTTCTTGGACCGACCCACCACAGCTGCGCATTTTTGGTCCGATCGCCCCGGGGTCCTTGCGGGTCGCGACCAACGTGCAGGTGGGACTTGGATGGGGGTTAGCACCTATGGACGATTCGCTGCATTGACGAACCATCGCGATCTGAGAAAAGCTCCCATTGATGGGCCTTCGCGCGGAGAATTGGTGGTTCGTGCCTTGGAAGGGGAGCTTCCTGCGAAGGATGAACAACCCATGGAAGGATACAACCTCATTCACGGCCCGATCGACTCGCTCAACTATCGATCCAACGTACTATCCTTGGAAGTGCCATTGTCAAATGGTATCCATGGGCTGAGCAATGCTCACCTCGATACGCCATGGCCCAAGGTAGAGCGGCTGAAAAGGTCGTTCGCTGAGCTGCTCGAACTGCCGGATCCTCATCCTGATGCGATGTTCGATCTACTCTTGGATCGCACTATTGCGGCGGATGAGGACCTTCCCGATACCGGCCTTGACAACCTGAGGGAGAGGGCCTTGAGCGCCGCCTTCATAGCCACTCCGGGTTATGGTACCCGTTGTTCCACGTTGCTTTTGGTCGATGTGCAAGGAGGGGCTCACTACGAGGAACGCACGCATCAGCCACCAGGCCGTGTGTTGGAGTTGTTCAACATCACGCAATGAACCCTTGGTAACGAACGGTGTTCCCTTGCAAACATCGCATCATGTTCGGCTTGTTCAAGAAGAAGGATCCTCGCGATAGGGTCATGGAACGATACAAGGCGATGCTTGCCGAATCCCATCGTCTGAGCACCGTGGACCGCAAAGCGAGCGACTTGAAGAGGGCCGAAGCCGAGGCCATGCTCGTGGACTTCGAAAAAAGGACATCTGGATCGTGAACGCAACAATCCGCAAGGACCTACGTTAGAACCAGTGTACGGCTTGGGTAAGCAAGCCGGAAGGCATACCTGATCACAGGGGGCATCAGCCCAGCGGCGTTAAAAGCCCCTGTCCAGGCCCGTAAGCCGGGAGATCAGGAAATTCAGAAGCCCGCCCCGTAAGGCGGGCTTCGCCCGTTCAGGGTGTCGGTGGCTTGGGCTTGCGAAGGTCCATGTTGTAGACCAAGGCAAGGTGAATGGTGGAGTTCAGTTCCATCAGGTCCGCACCCTTCGCGGCACCGGGGCGTTGGATGGTCTGATAGAGATACCCGAGCAGTACGCTGAACGGTCTGTTCACCTGGTACCCCAGTAGTGCGGAGATCCTGTTCTGTTGGATGTAGTCGAGGCGTTGGCCGTCCCCGAAGTTCAGGAAGACCTCATCGTAGAAGTTGGCCGAGAAGACACCGGGCTCCACCTTGTCATGCGCGCCCAGTGGCACGGTCAGCCACAGCCGGTAGCGGAAACGACTTTGGTAGGTGTAGCCGTCCTCCACGCCAGCGGATGGGTCCTCGGCGGAAGGCACCATCCGCGCGATGAAGCGTTCCTCCATCCGGAACCGGTGTGCAAAACGCCAACGGCCGAGGGGCTGGTTCAATTGCACCTGTTGGAAGAGGTGATGTTCCCGGTTCTGGTAGCGGATGGGATAGGCGCCATACTGGTAGTTGAAGTAATAGCTGTATCCCTGGGTGAAGATCACCTGGTCGTTCAAGTGGAAGTTGATCGCAGGCCGCACGAGCAGTTGTTGCCAGTTCACGCCCAGATCGGCACGCCGCCAATGTGCCTCGGTATGGAAGCTCCAACGCTCATGGAAGCGATGATCACCCCAGTGCGACACCCACAGGTGGCCATTGGGGTCGGTGACGCGGAATGCCTGTGCCGTCGCATCCTTTGCGTGAAGACCAAGGGTCATCAAGAGCACTGCGAGAAGGTCGGCCTTCGCGAATGGCATCATGCCGATACCGCTTTGCGCGAGGTGCGCCGCGCTGCCATTGGATGCTGGGAGCGCGGTATGAGGTGACCCATTTCCTTCAGATCGAAGGTGCCACCCTGCCGTTCGTAGAGTTCCTTGTAGCTGTGCAGATGCTCCATAACCGTGTGGTCGACCAGGGTCGCATTGTCGAAGTCCACGACCACGTCCTTGCCTTTGGGGATGTTGTCCAATTGCTTCTTCAACGAGAGGTAATTCGAAAAGATGGCCACGTTATGGACCGAGACGAGAAAGCGGTCCGCGATGGATTCGTAGTGCACGGCAACCGTCGGCTTGAACAGCGCACGCAGTGAGGCACCGCGGAACAGGTGAATGATCATCTTGAGCAGGATCCCACTGAACACACCGATGATCAGGTCCGTAGCGAGGGTGATCACCAGCGTGGTGGTAAAGATGGCCAGTTGTTCCCGGCCGATGTGCAGGGTGTGCTTGAAGTGATGCGGAGCAGCAAGTTTGTAGCCGGTATACATCAGGATCGCGGCCAGTGCGGCCAGAGGGATGCTGTGGATCAGCGTGGGGAAGGCCACCACAAAGACCAGCAGGAACAGACCGTGGAAGAAGTTGGCCCAACTGGTCCTGCCCCCGTTGTTGATGTTCGCACTGCTGCGGACGATCTCGGCGATCATCGGAAGGCCCCCGATCATGCCTGAGATGGCGCTGCCGGCACCTACGGCGCTCAGGTCCTTGTTCAGGTCGCTCTGCCGTTTCCAGGGGTCCAGCTTGTCCACGGCCTTGGCGCTCAGCAAGGACTCAATGCCCTGCACCAAGGTGATGCTCACTACGGCGATCAGAAAGGGATAGCTCAATGCCTTGGAGAAGTCCGGAAAAACAATGCCGTCCAACACATGCTCAGGCAGGGTGACCAGGAACTTGGGCCCCAGTGAATATTCATGCCCGTCCAGGAAGAGGTATTTGTGTTCATGCTCCAGGTCGAAGTAGTGGGCCAATGCCATGCCGACCAGAACCACCACCATCGGAGCCGGGATCATTTTCACGTAGCGGTTCCGGATCAGCGGAAGGACGATCATGATGAGCAGACTGAGGATGCCGATGATGGCCACGTCGGGGTTCCAGTTCAGCATGCTGTGCGGGATCTCAGCGAGCAATTCCAAGGGTTCCTGTCCTTCCGGCTTCACTCCCAAAGCCACATGCACTTGTTTGGCCAGAATGATGATGCCGATCGCAGCGAGCATTCCGTGCACAGCGGAAGCGGGAAAGAAGTCACCCAGTCTGCCCGCCTTCAGTCTGCCCAGTAGGAACAGAATGGCACCCGAGATGACCACCGCTGCCAGCATGCTCCTGTATCCGGCCATGGGGTCGCCGCCACCCAGGCTCTCCACGGCTCCCACGATCACCACGATCAGACCAGCGGCCGGTCCGTTGATGGTGACATTGCTGCCATTGATGCGCGACACGATCAATCCGCCGACCACTGCGGAAATGACACCGGCCATGGGCGGTACTCCCGATGCCATGGCGATCCCCAGTGACAGGGGTAGGGCGATCAGGAAGACGATGAAGCCGGACAAGGAATCCTTCCGCCAGTTCTGACGGAGGCCAGGTAGTCCGTTCAAAGGGACCTGGTCCCCCGTATTCTTCTGCTGTGCCATGTTGATAGCGGATCGGTGATGAACACCACTGTCCTCCGATCCGGGTGCAAAACTCCGACCCTGCACAGGCCTCATTATGAGATCCACATTAGATCTCACCCGAGCGCTTCTCAGCGAGGGCGGAACTTACATTTGGTGCATGCGTGCCTTGATCGTGGAGGATGAACCCCAGGTGGCTTCGTTCATCGTGGATGAATTGCGCGGGGCGGGTTTCACCGTGGATGTGGCCACCGATGGTGCGGAGGGTGAACGACTGGCACTGGCCACCTCCTACACCATCGTGCTGCTCGATTGGATGTTGCCGAAACGCAGTGGGATCGAGGTCTGCAAGGCCCTTCGTGCCGCACGCCCGGAGGTCCCCATCCTGATGCTCACCGCCCTTGACGGGATCGAGGATCAGATCAAGGGGCTGGGTGCCGGTGCCGATGATTACCTGCCCAAACCCTTCGACCCCAAGTTGCTCGTGGCCCGTGTTCAAGCGTTGGTGCGACGAGCCAGAGGGCGGGGACCGGAACAGGTATTGCACTGCGCTGACCTGGTGCTGGACGCTGATGCGCGAACGGTGACCCGGGCGGGACAGTTCATCCAGTTGACGGCCCGCGAGTACGCCCTGCTCCACTACCTGCTGGAGAGGAAGGGCAAGGTCACCGATCGTGGTGATATCCTCGACCATGTCTGGGACGTCTCGTTCGATACGGAGACCAATCTGGTGGACGTCTACATCAACATGCTGCGGAAGAAGGTGGATAAGCCCTTCGGCAACAAGCTCATCCACACGGTGACGGGCATGGGCTACGTGATACGTGAGCCGGCCATATGACCTTCCGGATCCGCATGGCACTCGTGTTCACGCTGTTGGTCGGCGTGTTGCTGGTGGTGTTCGCGTTGTTCTTCTTCTCGCACAGTGAATCGCTGCGCAGCGCCGAGTTCTATGATCGGTTGGAGGACCGGGCGCTCTTGGTGGAGCACCTGTTCGAAGAAGCCCGTGCGATGCCGGTGGATGAGGCACAGCACCTGGCCCAGGCACTTCGGGAGGCGCTGCCCAATGAGGCGATCACGGTCATCTCCATCGATGGGAAGGTCATCTTTCAACGAGCCGCCAGCGGTGTTGTCCTGCCGTCAAGTTGGAAGGAACTGGCCACCCGGAACGGTATCGCCAGGGTGACCCAGGGTGAACGACAATTCGTGATCATTGATACCCCGGAGGCCTTGAAGAACGGTATCCGATACACCATGGCATCGGCCGTGGATGTGAGGGGACTGCGGTCCATGGCGACCCTACGACGATCGCTGATGCTGGCAGCGGTGCTAGCCCTGCTGTTCACAGCAGGGTTGTCATGGGCCTACACCACCTGGGCCCTTGTTCCGGTGAGGGACCTTGTGAGAAGGGCCGGAGAGATCCACGCACCCTCCGAACGGTTGCCCGTGAACGATGAGCAAAAGCCGGATGAACTGGGTGCCGTGGCCATTGCGTTCAATGCGCTACTGGCGCGCCTCGATGATGCCTTTCAGGTCCAACGTTCGTTTGTTGCCACTGCTTCCCATGAGCTTCGCACCCCCTTGACAGTGGTGAGGGGGCAACTGCACCAGGCCATGGGGCTGGCCGGGGACCAGGTGGACATGATGGACAGGCTCCACGGTATAGAGGAGCAGACCCTTCATATGCAGGACCTGTTGGACCAATTGCTCTGGCTGGCCCAAAGCCAGGAGGCAGGCGAACATCGCTTGGAGGACCAGGTGCGGGTGGACGAGGTGGCCGAGCGCGCCCTTCAGCGCTGTCGCGTGCGATATCCCGAAGTGCAGGTCCGCTTCGAGCTCTCCTTGGAGGATGAGGACCGGGAACCGTTGGTCCGTGGAAGTTCCGTTCTCCTGACAGCAGCGGTCTACAACCTTCTGGCCAATGCCGCCAAATACGGCGGGGGGCACCCCATAACCCTGGCCATCCGTAGCACGGCAGAGGGGACGAGCGTGCAGGTCCGGGATGAGGGACCAGGAATGGATGGGACGACCCTTTTCCGGGCACGCGAGTTGTTCTTCCGGGGCCCGGATGCGGTTCCCATGGATGGGCACGGTATCGGTCTCGCGCTGGTGGAACGCATCGCACGGGTGCATGGTGGAAGGGTTTCCATCGTATCCCGCTCCGGTGGAGGTACCACGGTCGAGCTACTCCTGCCAGCCGTTGCCTGATCGATATATACGGCGATCTAATTCCCCTTTAATGATTGCCGAGACGGCCCGGTCGACCTTTGCGCCATGGACAATTCCTCCGTTGTGACGTCCCTTGCTGTGGAAAGTGGACGACGCCATGGACGGCCGGAATTCGATGAGCACGCCGCGTTCCACCACCTGAAGCACTTGCTTCCCGCCCAGGCACCGCTCAAGGACTTCATCCATCACAATACGCTTCATGCCTTCCAGGAGGACCGGTTCATGGACGCCCTGCACAAGGCGGCCCGCTTGTTCGGATACAAGACCACCCTCACCGTCCACGAGTACCGCAGACTTTTCGAGCAGGGGCGCATCCGACCGGAGATCATACGCCGGGTGCTCATGGAACGCAAAGGGGAGGCCCAGGTCAATGATTGGACGAACAGGCTGCTGCGCAAACGCTATGACAGCACCATCGTGCCGCGCATCGGAACGCTGCGCATGCATTGGAAACGCGAGCACCGGATCGATCTCGATGCCTTGGTGCATTCCACGCTCTTCCGTGTCCTCAACAGTTACCTCGACCAGGGCATAGCCATCTGGCGTTTCCCGGTCTGGGACAAGGGTTTCCTGGCCAGCATCCGGGAGCTTCAACGGTATGCGTACACCGGATTCCTGCATGGGAAAAGGGCTACGGACCTGTTGATGGATGAGACCACGACGGTGGGTCGGTTGCTGGATATCCTGGTGGGGGAACCGGCCCTGTATGAGCAGTACCTCTTCGATCAGCAGTTCGCACATCCCGGTTGGAGCGGCCTTGTCAGTGCCATTGAAGAGAACCCCGCCGCCTTGCTCGATCATCGTCGCATCACCTTGCCGGAACTGGTGACCTTCGAACTGCTGTTGGAGATCGACGCATTGGACCGCCAGTTCCCCAAGGGCTGGGAACCCTTGGCCCAGGGGATGCGCCACAGGCCCCAACCCCTGTTCGCGGAAGTGGCCTACGCCGAAGTGGATGAGGTGCGCTCCCTGTGGCAGGAGGCCTTTGAATGGACCTACCATGACGAAGCGCTGGCCGGCCTGTCGCAGAACGCCCGTCGACCCGAACCACCCGTGTTGGCCGTGCAGGCGCTTTTCTGCATCGATGATCGGGAGTGCTCCTTTCGCCGCCATCTGGAGCGGATCCATCCCGGGTTCCGCACCTATGGCACGCCCGGCCACTTCGGCGTCGAGTTCTACTACCGTCCGGAGCATGGCAAGTTCAACACCAAGGTCTGTCCGGCGCCGATCACGCCGAAATACCTGATCAAAGAGGTGGACAAGAAGAGCCGGGCCGGCAAGGATGTCCATTTCTCGCAGCGTACCCACGGCTTGGTGGGTGGCTGGTTGATCTCGCAGACCTTGGGATTCTGGTCCGCGCTCAAGCTGTTCATCAGCATCTTCAAACCCTCCACAGGGCCGGGCACCACGGACTCGTTCCAGCACATGGACCAGTTCTCCAGCCTCACGGTGGAGAACAGCGACCCTTCGGATCGGGATGGAGGACTACAGGTGGGCTTCACGGTCGCCGAGATGGCCACCCGCGTGGACGCGGTCCTCAAGAGCATCGGGCTGGTCCGTGACTTTGCGCCGATCGTGTATGTGGTGGGGCATGGGGCCAGCAGCGTGAACAACCCGCACTATGCGGCCTATGACTGCGGTGCTTGTTCCGGTAGGCCGGGTTCGGTGAACGCCCGCGTGTTCTGCCAGATGGCCGAACATCCCAAGGTTCGTGAGCTACTGCGGGCGAAGGGGATCGATATTCCTCAGGAGACCCGTTTCGTCAGTGCGCTTCACGACACCACGCGGGACGAGATCGTGTTCTACGATGAGGCCACGCTGGACGCGCCCTTGCGGGCATTGCACGCCAGGCATATGACCGTGTTCCGTGACGCGCTCGACCTCAATGCCCAAGAGCGTGCCCGGCGATTCGAAGCGATCGACCAGCGCGACTCAGCCAAGGAGGTCCATGATCAGGTCCGCCTGCGATCGGTATCCCTGTTCGAGCCCCGTCCAGAGCTCAACCATGCCACCAACGCCCTGTGTATCGTGGGCCGGAGGGAATTGACCCGGGGCCTGTTCCTGGACCGGCGCTCGTTCCTGAATTCCTATGACGCTTCGATCGACCCGGACGGCCACTACCTGCAGGGGATCCTGGGAGCGGCAGCACCGGTGTGCGGCGGGATCAACCTGGAATACTTCTTCTCCCGCATGGACAACCAGAAGCTCGGAGCCGGCACGAAACTGCCGCACAATGTGATGGGCTTGATCGGTGTGGCCAATGGGGTGGAAGGGGACCTGCGGCCGGGCCTGCCCAACCAGATGATCGAAGTGCATGACCCCATCCGCTTGCTGATGGTGGTGGAGCAACTGCCTGATGTGGTGCTCGCCACGATCCAGCGGGTGAACGCGACCTACCAGTGGTTCGTGAACGAGTGGATCCACCTGGTGGTGGTGCATCCGGAGACCAAGGCGATCCATCGGTTCCGTGACGGACGCTTTGAGCCGTATGAGCCTTTGCATGGAAGCATACCGAGGGTATTGGAATCCATGGACGTGCTTTTGGGATCTCTGGAGAACATGCCGGTCACGATCATCGAGCACGCATAGGCCATGGAACGTCTGCTGCCCCTGTTCGTCCTCATCCCCTTCCTCGGGTTCCTGATCAGTCTGCTCGTGCCCGGCAGGCACGAATCCGCGCTATCACGCATCGCCTATTATTCGGCCGGTGCCCAGTTCTTCACCCTGCTGGCGTTCGGAGTGTTGTGGCTGCTGCAGGGTGCGCCGCTCCTCAATGTGAAGGAGATCGTGATCTACCGGAGCGATGGCTATGAGTTCTTCATCGACCTGTTCTTCGACCGGGTCACGGCGGTCTACCTGTTGGTGGGCAGCATGCTCACCTTCATGATCACCATCTACAGCCGCTATTACCTCCACCGCGAGGACGGCTATAAACGCTTCTTCAACACCATCCTCTTTTTCTTCACCGGCTATTCCATCACCGTTCTTTCGGGCAATTTCGAGACGCTCTTCGTTGGCTGGGAAGTACTGGGGATCTCCTCCTTCCTGCTCATCGCCTTCTACCGCGACCGCTACCTGCCGGTCAAGAACGCGGTGAAGGTGTTCTCGATCTACCGGGTGGGCGATGTGGGTCTGATCCTGGCCATGTGGGCAAGCCACCATCTCTGGCACGAGAACATCACGTTCATGAAGCTGCACAACTATGAACTGGTGCACCATCAACTGGCCTCGCACAGTGCCATCGGCATCTTTATTTCGCTGGCCATCCTGGTCTCTGCTGCGGCCAAATCGGCCCAGCTGCCTTTCTCCTCCTGGCTGCCCCGTGCCATGGAGGGGCCAACGCCGTCCAGCGCCATTTTCTACGGATCGCTGTCGGTCCACATCGGAGTGTTCCTCCTGCTGCGCACCTTCCCGTTCTGGGAGCACCAGTTCGTCGTGCGCGTGCTGATCGCCGTGGTGGGACTGCTCACCAGCCTGATGGCCTCCGTCACGGCGCGGGTGCAGTCCTCCGTGAAGGCCCAGATCGCCTATTCCTCCATCGCCCAGATCGGGTTGATCTTCATTGAGGTCGCCGCCGGTCTTGAGCTTTTGGCGCTTGTCCACTTTGCCGGGAATGCCTTTCTGCGCACGTATCAACTGCTCGTTTCGCCTTCAGTGGTCACCTATTTGATCCGCGAGCAGTTCTACCACTTCAAACCGCGTGAGCACAGTTTCGAGGATACCCTGCCCAAAAGACTGGAGTACACCCTTTACGTGTTGAGCCTGAAGGAGTGGAACCTGGACACATTCATGTACCGGCTCTTGTGGAATCCGCTGAAACACCTCGGTCGTCGCTTGGACGTGTTCAACATCAACCGCTCGCTTGCAGTGCTGGTGCCCCTGTATCTATTGGGCATCGTGCTGCTCTTCTACGCTCAGTGGTCGACTCCGCAGGTGGCGCATGCCATCCCGATCATCGCCGTGTTCATCGCCTTGGTACTGGTGCTCCGGGCCTTCACGGAACGCAAGCATGTGCGCCGTGCGCTGGCCATGGTGATCATGGGGCATTTCTGGGTGGTCCTGGCGATCTCGTTCAATGAGGACTTCGATCTTGGCCACAGCCTGATCTACCTCTCTGGTGTGGTCGGTGCCGGTTTCTTCGCGGTTTATGCCATCAACGCACTGCGACGCACCGAGCGCAACGTCGACCTCGGCAGGTTCCACGGCCATGTGTACGAGCATCCGCGCATTGCGCTGCTCTTCCTGCTTTCTGCGCTCGGTCTGGCCGGGTTCCCGATCTCACCCACCTTCCTGGGAGAGGACCTCATCTTCTCGCACATCCATCCGGACCAATTGGTATTGGCTTCGTTGGTGGCGCTCAGCTTCGTGCTCAACGGCCTGGCCTTGGTGCGCATCTACGCACGTGTCTTCCTTGGCCCGCACGTCAAGACCTACCACGAGGTGGCTTACCGCTCCGCGTGAACCAACATCATCGATCCACCAAGGTCTTGATGGATCGAATCGCTCCGTTCGGCGTGGCGACGAAGACGCTGTAGATGCCTGTGGGCCAGCCCTGTGTGCGGATCACGGTCCGGTCCGCTGTGGAATAGGACCGGTGCGCCATCCTTCCCATGCTGTCGAATACCCGAATGTCGCCCAGCACCCCTTGCGTATGGACGAGGGTGAATTCCCCCGCACCACTGAGCAGTGTCAGGTCCGCGCTTTCGTTAGCGGCCCCCACGCTCTGCGTCGGATCGAAGCAGGGTTCGTAGAAGCGGAAGGCCAGTGGTTCAGGTACCAGATCTCCGACCGGTGCGGAAGCAGTGCTGAAACCACCGGGGACCACGGCACTGTAGTAGGGCTGTCCGCTGAGCGGCCCCCCATCGCTGCCGGCGAGCATGGTGTAAACGCCTGGCGGCAGGCAGATCGTATCGGCATCGTACTGGTTCTCCTCGTCAAGGACGAAGCTGCCGCTCACCACAACGACCGAGTTGGAGAGTATTCCCCAGTTGAAGGTACCGGTGGTGATGGCACCGCCGAGGTTCTGGATGTTCGGGATCAGGGTGGTGCAAGGCGCTGGCGGGCAAAGGTCCACCTCAAGTTCCCATGTGCAGGCAAGGGTTGTGGTGAAGCCTGTCCACAATTCCAATGAGGCGCTGAAGGTGTTCGCAGGGAATTCCACACCGTCCAGGATGCGCATGGTATGGTAGCTCTCACCGCCGATCCCGAAGAAGTTGACCGTTTCCTTGGCGAGCGTGTCCCCGTTGGCATCGAAAAGGATGAAACTGGGGTAGTCGAACAGTTCGCCAATGGTATTGCTGTTGATCACATGGACCACGAGCGCGGTGTCCGAGAAAGGGTGCCAACGGACGGATACGAGCTCAAGGCTGTCGCAGGGTGAACCACCCCCACTGACGGTGAATTGGTGTTGCGGACCGGGAGCGAAATCCCCCACGTTCTGTCCATCGATCACAATGGTGTAGTCCCCGGCATCCAACTGCCCGATCGGTAGGACCTCCGTGTGCGGAACGATGACGGTCAGCCCGCCATCATCCGCAGCAACGATAGAGACGGTCACCACGCTTCCGACCACTGTGGCGGAGGTGCTCACCACGTAAGCGCCTGTACTGGATAGGCCTCCCGTCAGGGCGATCGAGACATTGTCCTGATCGCTGGTGGGGGTGGGCTGAACGGCGATCTCGTCGATGTAGAAGTAGGTCTGTGCCCGGGCAGATCCAAGGAGTGCTGCACACAGGAGAAGTGTAAGGATCGGTTTCATGGTCCGGGTGGATTGGTCGTTAGGGGTATGACGTGATCATGTCGTTCAACGCTGCTTGGTCGCTTAGGCGTTGATGGAACCAACGACAGCTGCCGCGACCAGTCCAAAGCCCAAGAGCACACCATAGACCACGATGATCACCGCGACCTTCCAGGCAGTGTTCAGCCAGGACCGGTGATGGACCGTGTGGGCAGCCCAAAATAGGTAGCCGAGTGTAAGGGGTATCAACATGCTGTCCGACCAGCTTCCTGCCCCCAGGATGCCCAGTAGCAGGGAAATGCCGAAGAGCAAGTAGAGCACGGTGTGGAAGTACAAGGCGAAAACAAGGTGTTCAGTGTAGAACATCCGGCTACGCCAGTAGAGCAACTTCAGGAGAAGCGCGAAGAGCGGTAACATCACGAACATCACCTTGCTGAAGGTGCTGAGCAATTCCTGGACGAACGCTTCCTTACGGAGGCTGTTGCCGCTCAAGTTCAGCGCCAGGCGGATCATTGTCCGGTTGATGACGCTTGGGGTGACGCCACCAGCCACCATGGTGCTGTCCAGGACCTCGTTGGTCAGCCGGGGCATCGCGGAAAGCGCGACCAAGGTGCTGTCCGTGATCTGCTGGTCATCACCCAACTGCAGCGTGAGGCCGTTCGCTTCGCGTGGCTCCTCTTCGGATGGGTTCACGATCACTACTGGCCCTTCATCTGCTTGCATGCGTGCGGTGGCCCATGCAAGGAGCAGGAAGAACAACACGCTGGTGAAGAGGTAGAGCCTGAGCGGGTGTACGTAACATATCCGCTTGTTCGCATTGAACTCCTTGATCACCAGACCCGGCGGCCAGAACAGGTCGCGCAAGGTGCGCAGCAGCTTGGTGTCGAAGTTGAACATGCCCGAAAGCCACTCCATCACGAAATGCCGTACCGGCAATTTGTGCGTGTGGTTCTCCTGGCCGCACCGCGCGCAGAAGTTGGCATCGGCCTCCAGGGTACGCCCGCAGTTGGGGCATTCCGGCCGCTTGATCCGCTTGCGCGCCATGCCGGATCAGCTCTTCATATTGTCGAATTGCAAGGGGACCTCGAAGTCCTGTTCCCGGCACAGGGCCATCACCTCCTGCAGGTCGTCGATCTTCTTCCCGGTGACCCGGATCATATCGTCCATGATCTGGGGCTGCACCTTCAGGCCACTCTCCTTGATGGCCTTCACGATCTTCTTGGCGGTCTCGCGTTCGATGCCTTGTTTGACCTTGATGATGCGGTACAACGACTTGCCACTAGGCACCGGTTCTTCGCTGAGGTCGTAGCTCCGTACATCCACCTTCTGTTTGCCGGAGCGTTCCAGCAGTACATCCAGGACCGAGTCCAGCTTCATGTGGTCGTCCGTGCTCAAACGGATCGTCAGCGCTTTCTTGTCGAGTTCGATGGTGGTATTCGTTCCGCGCAGGTCGTAGCGCGTATCGATCTCGCGTTTCACCACGTTGATGGCGTTGTCGAGCATCTGGATATCGACCTTGGAAAGGATGTCGAGGCTGGGCATGTGTGTACGGTCTGGAGGGGTAAAGATGCAATGGTTGCTACTTCGGACCAAGGGTCACCGGTCCCACACGGTTGCTCAATGCCTGAAGTGCACGAAGAGCCGGCCGAAGTTGTCGCCGTCCTTTTCGATCCGATGGTAGAGTTTCTTCACCGCCGGTTGCTGCAGATAGCGGATCACTTTCTTCTTCAGCTGGCCACTGCCTTTTCCGGGTATGATCTCCACCAGTGCGATGCGTCGGTCGATGGCATCCTGGATGATCTCCTCCAACGCCCGATCGATCTCACGGCCCTTGTTGAAGATGTCGTGCAGATCGAGCTTGAGCTTGGCCATGGCGCGAAACTACCAACCCGGTCTCAGATCCGGGCCTGGTAGGTGTAGAGGTCGAAATAACGGCCCTGTTTGGCGATCAGCGTGTCGTGGGTGCCGCGTTCAGCGATCAGGCCATGCTCGATCACCAGGATCTCGGTCGCCTGGCGGATGGTGCTCAAGCGGTGTGCGATAACGAAGGTGGTGCGGTCCTTCACCAGCTCGTTCAAGCTCTTCTGGATCAGGGCCTCGCTCTCGGTGTCCAGGTTGCTGGTGGCCTCGTCCAGGATCAGAATGCGTGGATCGGCCAACATCGCCCGGGCGATCGCCACACGCTGTCGTTGCCCGCCACTCAGCTTCACCCCACGCTCACCGATCACCGTCTCCAATCCCAGCTCCAGTCGGTCCGTGAATTCATTGACATAGGCAGCCCTCACAGCCTTCTGAAGCTGTTCCTCAGTGGCGTTCGGTCGAGGGAAGAGGATGTTCTCCCGGATGGTGCCCTCGAACAGGAAGTCGTCCTGCAATACCACCCCCAAATGCTGGCGATAGCTGCTCAGCCCCACCTTGCTCAGGTCGTGACCATCCACGGTCACCCTGCCCGAGGTGGGGTTCAGGAAGGTGGCCGCCAGTCCGGCGATGGTGCTCTTCCCGCTACCCGATGTGCCCACCAGAGCGATCACGCTCCCTGCCTTGGCCTCAAAACTGATCCCGTGCAGCACCTCCTTGCCTTCGTCGTATGCGAAGTGGACATCGTCAAAGACGATGTCGCCCTTGATCATGCCCAATTTCAGCGGTCGTTCTTCGTTGATGTCCTCGGGATCCATGTTCATGAGTTCCTCGGTACGGTCTAGGCCTGCGAAGGCTTCGGTGAGTTGGCTGCCGATGTTGCTCATCTGCACGATGGGAGCGATCATGAATCCGAGGTAGAGCGTGAACGCCAGGAATTCGCCCAAGGTGAGCTGGTCGTGGATGATCTGCCAGCCGCCGATGCCCATGATGCCGGCGCTCGCCAAGCCCAGCAGGAAGGTGCTGCTGCTGGTGATGAACGCCGTGGCCGTCAAGCTTTCCTTCACGTTCTGGAACAGGCGCTCCACACCCACCTCGAAGTTCCGGTTCTCCTGTTCCTCCGCGTTGAATCCTTTGATCACTCTCACCCCGTTCAGCGTTTCGGTCAAACGCCCCGTGACCTCCGCGTTGATCACGCCACGGGTCCGGAATATGGGCCTGATGCGCGCGAACGCTTTCATGGCCACGAAGGCGAAGATGCCCACGGGCACCAAGGTGTAGAAGGTCATCAAAGGGCTGATCCGGATGAGCAGGACCAAGGAGATGATGGCCGTGAAGGTGCCACCGACGAGTTGGACCAAGCCCGTTCCCACCAGGTTCCGCACGCCTTCCACATCGCTCATGATGCGGCTAACCAATGCGCCACTCTTGGTGTTGTTGAAGAAACGGATCGGCAGGGAGAGGACCTTGCGTTGCACCTGTGCCCGCAATTGGCTGATCAGCAATTGGGCCTCCACGCTCAGCAATTTCGTAAGCCAGAAGCTGGTGAGGCTCTGCACCATGATGGCGACCACCACCGCGCCGAGCAGCCACCACAACAACTGAACGTCCTTGTTCACGATCACATCGTCGATCAGGAATTTGGTCGCCCCTGGTAGTACGAGGCTGGCCAAACGACTGATGACGATGAGCCCCAAGCCCAGTAACACGTGCCTGCGCCTCGGCCATATGAATTGCCAAAATGCCGTGCGCCAGGTCACGGTGCGTGAAACCGGGACTGGCTCACCTGCGGCCGCTCTGATCTTTGCCCGAGGGCCTTGGCTACCGCGCTCTGCGCGTTGTGTGGAAAGGGTTTTGAATGCCAATGGGGACGGATAGGGCCCCATTGCTGGCAAGGGTCGAGCCACCTTTCACGGTCCGCCACATCGGCAGTCTTTGGCTGATCCGCCGAACAAATTGAACACACTCGGTTGGTCATGACCGTGAATGTGGTGCACGCGGATGGCCAGGTCGGCACCCAAGTGATGGGGTACCGTGCGCAGGCGTTCCAAGGTGATCGGGTGTTTGCGAAGGGCGTATCGGATATAGGAAAAACGATGACGCAGGCCCGTGAATGAGCGAACCGTGGTGCAACAGTCTCAATGGGGGCGTGTCGTGCCGCTCCTTCGTGTATTTCCCAAAGCCCGGCCGGCATACAGGTCCGCGCGATGGACTGCCGCGTTGGTGTCCCAAGGAAGTAAGTTACGCACCATGGACCGGCCTTGGGTCTCCCAGAGTGGCAGGTTGTCAGACTGGCACCAGCGCACCATCGGCACGGTTCGTGCGTTCTTTCATTCACTATGGAACGAGGAACAAGCATTCGATTGACCCTGTTGGTCGACGCATCGACAGAGGCCGTTTGGAGAACGCTGGTCGAACCACACCTGACCCGTTTGTACCGCGCTGGTCAACAAGCGAGTACGACTTGGGAAAGGAATTCCCCCCTGTTGTGGGTTGAGCATGTGGAAGGTCAGCAACACTTGCGCGCGAAGGGTACCGTACTCGCATATCAACCCGGTCAGCGCCTACGGTATACCCAGTATGAACCGGCCAGTGGTCTGCCGGATGAGCCTGCAAGCTATACCACTGTGGACCTTGCATTGACCGCTGAGCGGGACGGACGGACCCGGGTGGACCTTTGGCAGGGCGACTTTGCGGGCCTGCCACACGATGTCCGTAGGACCCGGGAAGCGTCCAAGCAATGGGTGGAGGCCCTGGTGGGGCTCAAGCGTACCGCCGAGGAGCAGCAAGGCCAGATGGCCGCGTAAGGATGGATGCACATGCGATGCACGTCGTGCATCCCGGAACATTACGACCTTGCGCCCATGAAGATGCGCATCAATAAGCTCCTTGACCGGGCGCTCATACCCGATAATGGAGGCGAGTTGGTGCTCTATCAACGCGGTGAGGAGTTCTCGATCGAAGTGGTGGGTATCTCAGGCGAACTCATGTCCACCGCGATCCATGGATCCGAGGATGCCCTTGCCGAACTGGCTCTGGAACGACTGAAGGCTCCGCTGAATGCACATGTCGTCATCGGCGGCCTGGGGATGGGCTTCACTTTGGCAGCCGTGCTCAAGCGAGTTGGGGAGAATGGCAAAGTGATCGTGGCGGAACTGGTACCCGAGGTGGTGAAGTGGAACCTGGAGTTGGTCGGTGAACGGTCCGGCCATCCGCTCAAGGACCCGCGCACCATGGTACATCATGGCGATGTGTTGGAGCTCATCCGGAGCGGGAAAGGCAGTTATGATGCCATCCTTCTGGATACCGACAATGGACCTGAGGGTCTGACCCAACCACGCAACAACCGTCTCTATTCACACCGCGGACTCCGTGCCGCTTACGATGCGTTGAGACCGGGAGGGGTATTGGCCGTGTGGTCAACGGATCCCCATGAACCCTTTACGCGTCGACTGGGTATGGCCGGGTTCCGGGTGGAGGAGATAAAGGCCTTTGCGCACCGCCAGAAAGGCACCAAACATCACTTGTGGTTCGCCAAGCGTCCTTGAGCCTTAGGTGCTCTTGAAGTCGCGCAACTGTTCCTAGTTCGGTAATGGGCTGCCCACAGCTACCGCACAATCATGTCCGGGTTGGCCATGTGGTGGGTTCATGCCTGGTGCAGTGGTCGTTTGTTCACTGCCCAACGTGACCGGTGCGTCGGCGGTGTTGAACATGGGGCTGGTCTGTGGCACTCCTTCCATGCTCGCTTCAACTGCAGGTGCGCTGGACAAGGAAGCCCCCACCGCGATCTCGCATCGGTGGCCGGGTTCGCCATGGGGTGGATTGGGGTCCGACACCGCAGCAGCACCCGGTTGGGTCTGCACGGCATCTGTTGAAATACCCGGCTGTACCACGGTCGTTGCGGCGTCGGAGGGTACTGTCGTATCAGGTGGGCCTTCAGAACCACCGCACGAGGACAAGGTTATCGAGATAGCGAGGATCGCGAGGTAGGAGGGAAGGTTCATGGTAAGAGGTGCTTTGCGAATGACCCGGACAGTCGGAACAAGGTAAGCATCGGGACAGCGTTCGACCGGAACTCCATTCCTCGCCTTGCGGATGCCATGTGCGTCCATCCCTTCATTGACAACGCTCACTGTACATTGCTAGGCGTCCGACCCATCACACAGACCACAAGCCCAACCTTCCTTGTGACCATGTTCCGCACACTCCTCGCAGCGCTCATTGCATGCAGCTGCAGCCTTTCAGCCCAGACCACCTTCACCTCTTCAGGGACCTTCGTGGTCCCACCGGGTGTTGAGAACATGACCGTTGAACTGGTCGGACCGGGTGGGAACGGGGCTTCCAATGGCGGTGGCGGTGGTGGGGCCTTTGCGAGCGCCGTCTACGAGGTCATCCCGGGCACCAACTACTCCGTGGTCGTGGGCACTGGCGGAAGCGGCTTGGCCACGTCCATCAGCGCTCTTGGTATCGCTGCCGGTGCCGGAGGCAATGCCACGACCACACCCAACCCGAACATCGGTGGTGGCGGTCAGGGTGGTGTGGCACAGGGAGGGGATGTGAACAGGAACGGTGGTACGGGCGGTGGAGGGTACTACACCTATTTCGGTGGCGGTGGTGGTGGGGCGGCAGGTCCTTCTGCGGCCGGCGGTGTTGGTGGTAACACCATTGTATGGAACGGTAGCAATTGCATTACACCCGGTGGTGCGGCAGGTATCGGTGGTGGTGCGCCCGCTGGTGATGGGGGTAAGGGCGCAGGCTTCACCGACGCGAACTGTACGGTGACCGACCCAGGCGCCAACGGGGGAGCGTATGGTGGCGGTGGAGGAGGTGGGAACGGCATCGGTTCGGCTTTCGGCATTGGTGGTGGCGGGTATTGCCGCATCACATGGAACACCTCAACAGGTGTCGATCAGCAGACCGTAGCACCAATGCCTCGGCTTTTGCAGAACCCGATCACGGATCGTATCGCCTTGCGACAGCCGCTCGGCACGGAACAGTACGCCTTGCTGGATGCCACCGGACGCACGATCTGGTCAGGTCAGCGCATTGATCTTCAGGATTTCTCGAACCTCCGGACGGGCGCTTACTTTCTGCGTGTTGCCGTCGGGGATAAAGTGTCCGTGCTGCGATTGGTGAAGTGAGCGCACCATCCGCTCCTAGGACGTTTGGGTTTACGGGAGCTTCAGCCCCTTGGCCTTCATTTGCTCCAGGAGTTTGGCCGGTATTGGTCGACACACACAGTGCTTCACATGTTCCGAATGCCACTTAACCCGCTGCTCAAATGTTGCGTTGGGTGGCATGGGGTGCTTCAAGTGCCACGCCTTGTTAAGCTTCTCCAACAGCGTCATTGCTGTTGTGCGAAGTACCCTTGATACCACTCCTTCTCCCAATGGTCGCGCTCGTCTTGCAGTACGGTCGTTCCTTCGATCAGGTCGCGCAGCATCCGCAGTGAGCGGTCATCCCGCTGCGAGATCACCGGGATGCCCGCACGTATCAGTGACGCCGCCGCTACTCCGGGCCCTTTCTGGTAGACCTTGTTCTCCGCGAACCGCGAACCGAGATAGGTCACAGTACTACCGCAGGCACCGCTGATGTCCATGAGGATCGCGAGTTCCACCTGTTCACGAAGCGCCCGATCCCGCATTTCATATGCCGCCTTCACCATGCCTTCGGTCCAGTCCGTACCGTCCTCGGTTAGCGAGCGTGCTTTGCCATCCAGTACGTCGAAGCCATTTCCACCGTGACTGTCAGGCGTCATGCGCGGTGTGCCGAAGGAGAAGTCCTCTGGACAGAACTTCACCAAGCGCACCTCGGGCCGTATCAGCCAGGAACGCAGAGATGTGTGATCTCCGTTCGTACTGCCATCCACGCCACAGCCGATACCGCCCAGGCAAGCGCTCATCATCACCACCAAAGGGCGCTCTGCAGTGGGGCGCGGGCGGTCAAAGAACGAAGCAGCGGGAAGGTGCTGTGGTCGGGCAGGCATTTGGTCTGGCTGGGTAAGCTCAAGGATCAACTCTTTGCCGTTGGATGCCAACCCGCGATCGGTATAGCCCGCGCGTCGATAGAAGCGCTCAGCGCGTGACGCCGGTCCTGTGCTAAGCCGCAGAAGGTCCTTCCTGGCGAAGTAGGCGGAGCACATCGCATCGTGCAACCTTCTCCCGATCCCCTTTCCCTCATGCTCCGGTGCAACGAACAGCGCCCACAAGTTCCGCTTCTCCATATCCACCATCACGAAGCCGGTGATCAGGCCGTCCACTTCGCAAACCCAGCTCATGGTATCGCGCGCCATGAAGGCGTGGTAGTCCTGCTCGGTCACCTTGGACGGGTCGCTGAGCCTGTTCTCCCGCACACGCAGGCGGATCACATGCGCAGCAGGAACATCCGAGGGCATCATGGCACGGATCTGCATTTTCAGACTAGAGTTCGGTGAGCAGTAACTTCCCGATGGCATCCACCTGTTTCGCGTTCACCTCCGCCTTCTTCGCAAAGGTCTTCCACTTCTTCACGCCCGCCTTCACCTCGTCGATGATGGCTTCGGGCTTCTTGATGTTCATGTCCTTCGCCACCATCAATAGATCGGCTCGTGTGACGCCCAACCGCTTGCCGTTGATGCTCATCTGATGCTGCTTCAGCCAGATGTTGCCTGGGTTGTAGGCGAAGGTCACGTCGTAGGCAGGGCTGAGGTGCCACTCGCCTTGCGGGTCCATCAGGAAGGAGATGTTCTTCGTGTGGTCGTCGTGATTACGCGCGATGGCATTGAAGCACATGCGGCGGTAGAGTTGCACGGCGGCGGGGTAAGGGAGGCCCAGTTGGCGCATCACTCCGAAGGCCACCTCGTAGCTGTGGGCCAGCGGATCGTTGTAGTCAAGGTGCGCGATGCCGCAGAGCGTGGCCATGTGCAGCTTATGCACGATGCCTTTGGCGTCGAGCACCCGGTCGAAGCGCTGCGTAAGGAAGTGCGCGCGGCCGTGCTCTTCCAACAACCGACAGGGCATCATCTCCACACCGCATGCGCGCGCCATCAGGTGGTAGGCGTATTCGATGCGACTGAAGCCCTTCGGATCGCGGAGCTCATCGGAGGTGACGCCATCGAACTTGATCAGGCAGTAGGTGAAACCCTCCAACCCGTCGATCTGCCCGCTACGCACCTCACCCGTTTTCGCATTGAACGCAACGATCGCCTTCGCCCGCGCACCGCCCGCCGAAGTGCCCACCTGGATGATGTCGCGCAGTGCCTCCTCCTTGCCCTTCGACTTGCGCGTGACGAACTGCTTGCGCGTGTCCAGCACCTGGCTCGCTACATCGACCAGTTCCTCCACCTCCAGCGATTCGCCGGGCGCCTCCAGTTCGTGGTGCGCTGGCTCGAACTCCAGCGCGCCCATTCCGCGCACACCGGTGTAGCACAGCCGCTCCACGGGGTTCGCCGTGCCCGGCTGGCGGCCCTGGCTGGTCAGCCACGCGTTCATCAACTGATCACCGAAACGATCGGGCAGGCTGTCCGCTAAAAGGCCCGGCAGTCCGCGGAAGGTCTCATCGCGCAGATTACCGAATGCCAGGACGTGTTCGCCGCCGTTCGCCTCGCGCAGCGGCATCATCAGCGGGGCCACGTCCAACTGGCCTCGTGCGAACGTGCGGTCGAACTGGAACTCCGCGCGGTGCTGCTGGTCGTTCCACACCACCAGGCCCACGGGCTTGCCCCAGAGCTTGACTGTCGCATGGGTTACCATGTGCTCTTCGGTTTGGGCGGGATCACCTCGGGCTTCTTGCGACCGGCGCGCTTGCGTTGCTTCTTCAGGTACTTCTCCTGCGCCTCCACCAGCATGTACGGCGTGGGCTGCGGCTCCTGGTGGAAGGCATCCAGAAGCTCCAGGTGGTCCATGGCACGCAACACCTGCACCACGGTGAGCAATGTGGCGGCGCGACCGGCCTCCAGCTTTACCACGGTGGTGCGGTCCAGGCCCGCGCGCTCGGCCACCTCGGCCTGACTCTGGTTGCGCGCCAGCCGCATGCGCCGCAGCTCTTTTCCCAGTTGCACCACGACTGCGGCATCCTTCATGCCCTTCCAGTTGATGTTGCTTGCAGCCATCGTAAACGGTGTTTCAGTTCAATAACGCGGCTTTCACGCCACAAGTATACGCATTCCCCAACAACACGTTGCATCACAACGATGCCCCTGAGCATCATATGATGAACAAATGGCATACAATGATGCGTTTGAGCATCATATGAAGGGTTGGACGTTCCGGCTCGAAGACTCGCCGTCGGGCCATTCGCTCCAAGTCCTAGCCGAAGACGGCTCCGGGCTTTTCGCTACTGTCCCTAACGCGAAATGCGAGAGCCTACTGGATGCCGACCTTGGCCATTGAGGAAAGTCACTTCGGAAGATTAGATGCCTTGGCGGGCAAGATGTAGATACCGGTGAGCAGATGTTCAACAACCTCGAATGCAGTCGAAAGGTCTTGACTTGTGTGTGCCTTCACTTCATGTGCGGCCTCGTTCCCCATCGTCCGGAGGCTATGCAGGATTGCTGCGCCAGCTGGAGTCAAATCACCATTTTGAACAAGACCATCAATTCTCTTCTCCAGATTGTGTCCAGGAGCTTTTCTCTCCTTGCAAACGACCTCGACAAGAGCCCTTATTCCAATACCCGCAAGCACATTCATGTCGTTGCAAAGAGCTTCCCTTGTCTGAGTGTACATCAGTTTGACATGGAATGGGAGATGCCAGATGTCGGAGAGTGGCGGCCGGCCGATTGCTCTCCGTGGATACAATACCTTTTTCACCGCCATCAGGACATTGCCTTTATCGTCATAGCCGTGCACCTGTTCATCAGTGTTCAGAAAGCTAAAGGTCTCACATCCTTCACACTGAACGATACTCCAAGTAGCAGTTCCAACGCGATAGTCGGGCCCATCCCAAATGGGTTCGTCGATGCTGTGCAAGATCCTGTGCCTTGTCTTTCGGGAACAAGACTCGCATTCGAGCCAATCAATAGGTTTCTCAGTACTATTCATGTGATTGACCGTGATTATCGGGACATCAACGCCTCAATGATCCCCTTCGCCGCCACCGGTATCCGCATCTCCCTGTTCATCACACTGTTGATTGCTATTGCCACACGACGCACTTAGCATTGCTCGTGCTGCCCATTGCCTCGATGAATGTGCGATGGTCGAAACCTTCAAACTTCAGCAGGAGTTCGATCACCGGCTTATGACCTTCCGCATCTGAAGGGAATGTGCATGCAAGTCCATTGCGATCCGATAGCATGATCCAAACGTCGGGTGCGATCGGACCTTCATCCGTTGTGAGAACCCCGATTTCAATGATGTCATCAACTTTGACTGAACCATAGTCATGAGTTGGATGAAAGGAATGGATCTCCTTACCATCGAAGAGTAAGCGGTATCGTGAGAAATACCGCGTTCCAGCCGTGTTTTTCATCACAAGTGCGAATAGGCATACCAGAAGCATAAGGCTGGTACCAATGACGAGACTATAGTCAGGTTTTGGATGAGCAATGAAGCGGAATACACCGATCAACAGGAACAACAGGCATGAAACGAGCACATAGCTCATCGGATCATTCTGCCATTTGAACCTTTTAAGTCGATCGATCATCACGACAGCTTCGTTAGGATCGCCTTGGCAGCAATGGGAATTCGTGTCCCCGGCCCGTAGACATCAAAACACCCGGCCTGCTTGAGGAAGTCGTAGTCGTTCGGCGGGATCACACCACCGGCCACCACGAGGATGTCGCCGCGATTGTAGGTCTCCCGTAGTTCTTTGATCACTTCGGGTACCAGCGTCTTGTGACCACCTGCAAGGCTGCTGATGCCTAGCACGTGCACGTCGTTCTCGATGGCCTGCTTCGCCACTTCCTGCGGCGTTTGGAACAGCGGACCGATGTCCACGTCGAAGCCGATGTCGGCGAAGCTGGTGGCGATCACCTTGGCGCCACGGTCATGCCCGTCCTGGCCCATCTTGGCCACGAGGATACGCGGGCGGCGGCCTTGGGCTTTCGCGAATTCATCGGCGAGGCGCATGGCCTCCTTCATCTCGGGGTCCTGCATGCTTTCCGCTGAGTAAACACCGCTGATGCTGCGGATGGTGGCGCTGTAACGGCCGTAGGCTTTTTCGAGGGCGTCACTTATTTCACCCAAGGTGGCTCTATGTCTGGCTGCGGTTACCGCTAATGCGAGGAGGTTAGTTGTCGGTTGTTGGTTGTCAGGCTGGGTGGTAGCAGCATGCTGGTCCGTCTCGGTGGTCGGCAGCCCGACAACTGACAACTGCGAACTATTCTTCGCTGCCTTCGTCAACGCCTCCAACGCCTCCGCAACCGCCCCCTCATCCCGGCTCGCACGGATCTTCTTCAACCTGGCCACCTGCGACTCCCGCACCGCACTATTATCCACCTCCAACAACTCCATCTTCGTCTCGTCCTCCGTCACGAAGGCGTTCACGCCGATGATCTTGTCCTTGCCGGTATCGATGCGAGCTTGGCGTTTCGCGGCGGCTTCCTCGATGCGCATCTTCGGGAGACCGGTCTCGATGGCCTTGCTCATGCCGCCGAGTTCTTCCACTTCCTTGATGCGCGCCCAGGCCTTGTGGACCAGTTCGTGTGTGAGGCTTTCCACATAGTAGCTGCCACCGAGCGGGTCGATCCACTTGGTGATGCCGCTGTTCTTCTGCAGGTAGAGCTGCGTGTCGCGCGCGATCTTGGCGCTGAAGTCGGTGGGTAGTGCGATGGCCTCGTCGAGCGAGTTGGTATGCAACGATTGTGTTCCGCCGAGCACGGCAGCAAGTGCCTCCACCGTGGTGCGCGCGATGTTGTTGAACGGATCCTGTGCGGTGAGGCTCCAGCCGCTGGTCTGGCAGTGCGTGCGCAGTGCGAGGCTCTTCGGGCTGGTAGCGCCGACCTCCTTCAGCATCTTCGCCCAGAGCAGGCGACCCGCCCGCAGCTTGCCCACTTCCATGAAGAGGTCCATGCCGATGCCCCAGAAGAAGCTGAGACGGTTGGCGAACTCATCCACCTGCATGCCTTGCGCGATACCCGTGCGCACGTACTCGATGCCGTCCGCCAGTGTGTAAGCAAGCTCCAGATCCGCAGGCGCGCCGGCCTCGTGCATGTGGTAGCCGCTGATGCTGATGCTGTTGAACTTGGGCATCTTCTTCGCGCAGTAGCTGAAGATGTCGCCAACGATGCGCATGCTGGGACCTGGCGGGTAGATGTAGGTGTTGCGCACCATGAACTCCTTCAGGATGTCGTTCTGGATGGTGCCCTGCAACTGCTCCGCGCTTACGCCTTGTTCTTCCGCGGCCACGATGAAGAACGCCATGATGGGCAGCACGGCGCCGTTCATGGTCATGCTCACGCTCATCTTGTCCAGCGGTATACCGTCGAAGAGGATCTTCATGTCCTCCACGCTGCTGATGGCCACACCAGCCTTGCCCACGTCACCCTTCACGCGCGGGTGATCGCTGTCGTAGCCGCGGTGCGTGGCCAGGTCGAAGGCGACACTGAGACCCATCTGTCCGGCGGCGAGGTTCCGGCGGTAGAAGGCGTTGCTCGCCTCGGCGGTACTGAAACCCGCGTACTGCCGGATCGTCCACGGACGGATGGCATACATGCTGCCATAGGGACCGCGCAAGTAGGGGGGTAGACCTGCGGCGAAGTGCAGGTGCTCCATCCCCTCGAGGTCCACACGGGTGTAGAAGGACTTCAGGGGGATCTCTTCTCTGTTCGGAATGCCAGCATCCAGCGGCGAGCTACTAGCCTCTAGCCTATGCTCGGTAGGGCTAGAGGCTAGTGGCCTGAGGCTAGCGGCTATTGTGTTGGTGAGTTGTTCGACGGTGTATGAGCCACCGAGCGGATCGGCCACCCGGTCCAAGAAGCTCTCGTCGCGAAGGAGGTTGTGGATGTTACGTACCACTCGGCGTGCTAGCACCTCACCTTCGGGCAGGGCAGGAGCAGGGATCGTGAGCCCGTCGCAGCCGCCGGTGATGGCGCTGATGGCCTGGAGCGTAGCGCGGATCACGTTCTCGTGCGCCGAATTCGTTTCGGCAGGGTAGGATACGACGGCTTGTATCCACGTGGTTTGTGAGCAATCATGATGAGGCTTGAATTCGTCCACGACCGCTGCCCATGCCTCACGGAAAGCCCGGAGACGAGCAGCTTCGAGGAAGAGATCATCTCCCAAGTGCAGGCGGAACTGGATGCGGGCACTGGCCTCGTCGATGGTGAAGCCCTGTGCGAGGAGGGAGGTGAGGAGCGCCCGGCCTTGTTCCAGGTCCGCTGCAATGAATAGGCGCACCTTGGGATGCATGGCGAGGAGCAGGCGCAGGTCCGTCACTTCGGTTCCATGCGGAAGTCCCGCACATAGGCTCAGGTCGGAGGGAGCAACGGCCTGCCTTTCCGATTCGTCCAATGACCATTTCAGCGCACCGATGCTGCCCTCCGCGAATTGGATGTCGATCGCACCGAAGAGCACGTCCTTGAGCGCGTTCACAGCACCTTCCACCGGTCCCTCAAGCCATACCCCATCGGCACCGCCCATCAGGCCTTCCATGAGCTTGTCGTTCGCGTCAGGGTCATTGGCGTCGATAGCGATGGTCGCCCGCCAAGGGTTGCCGGTCCGCTTCACACCGCGGCGACGGTCACCGGTAGGTGCGCCATCCGAGGCCATGTGAAAGGGAGGTATCACCGATCCTTCCACGGAAACGTTGAGCGTGTCCAAGGCCTTATCCTTGAGTTCCTTGGTGATCACGGCTTCCCACTGTGCCCGCGTGGCAGGTGGAAAGGCATCGAAAAGGGTTTTCTGTGCCATCGGTGCGAAGTTCGCGAACGAGGCGGGATCGGGCGTGTCATTTCAAAGGCGGAAATAGGTTTAATATGCCGAATACGCGTGTTCGTAAGCTCCCACAAGATCAGGTGCATGGGAGGGTGGTAACCCACAACACACCTGATCTTTAGGAAACGAAGACGCGCAACCACACGGACGCGCAGATCTTTGTGATGCTCCGCGAGCATGGGCAGGGCGGCACCGTTGCGGACATCAGCTGGGAGCGCGTTGTGTGCCGGCTGACGTTCAACCTGCGGAAATTCAACAAGGGTGGCAAGAGCCCGAGCGAGATCCAGGAGCAGTGTGCCCTGAGGGACAAGAACATCAAGCACATGCTGAGGCAGGTCGATACGAACTTGGGCCGCGACATCCTCAAGGATATGTTGTGGACAATGCCCTTAAGCTCGAGGAGTAGCGTGAGATGGCTCAGTGGCTTTTATCGCAGCGCAAGCTCAGTGTTGGACGAATGGGCAAATCGCTGGGGTTGAACCAGCGTGTATCGCCAAGAACCTGGATCGAAGGACGACAACGAAGTGACCGAGCAAATGAACCGCTGGGTGGCCAAGAAGCCGACCTCGGGCTCATGGAAGGTCTACACCCGAGTGCGCAAGGACGACCGCAAAGTGTACCATATGCGCCTACACCGGCTGTGGACAAGCGAATGACCGAGCTGCGGCGCCCAATAAAGAAGCGCTTACCCGAACATGTGAAAGAGCCGCTGTGCTTACGATCGTTCCGAATATCACCTCGAGCATGGACTGCATGGTCGAACGGATCCTGAAGGGCAATAAGCTGCGCACACTTTCGCCGTTCGGCGGATGATCAACTTCCTGCCCACTAAGACTCACCACCGTCTTCCCCACATTCCAACGGGTTGGTCACCACAAATCCACAGAAGTGATGATGTTTTGGAACTCACACGTCTGACCAGCGCGATCTCACATGTGCGGGACCTATCTTGACCTTCGGATCCCGGATCGAGGTATCCTGGTACACCCATTCCTCGTCTACGAGTTGACCAACCTTCACGTCATGACCAAGCGCTCTACGCTCTTTTTCGGTACGGTTCTCTCCGTTCGAGCCGTATTCGGGCAGTTCTCCGCGATCCAACCGATCGAGAACACCGAGCATTTGATGTTCATATCCAATGAGCCCTCGGTCATTGTCGACCTCGACGGGGACGGTGATCTGGACATGGCGAGCTGCTCTGATAGAGGGGTCGGGATGTGGCGCAATGACGGACAAGGGGGTTATGCGCCTGTCGAGCTGATCGACGTTTCCGTGTACACCGGTTATGCTACCTTGATGGAAGCGACCGACTTCGACCAGGATGGGGATATGGACCTGTTGGTCGCTGAGAATTATACCAGGCTTTTTCTCTATGCCAACAATGGGGACGGGAGTTTCCAACCTGCTGTCGTATTGATGCCCGCGCTTGGCGACCTGCGTGATCTGGTCGTTGCCGATCTGACAGGAGACGACCTCCCGGATGTCCTGATGAGCAATTACTGGGGCGATAGCCTTTGGGTGATGCCGAATGTGAACGGTACGACGCTGGGACCACGGATCACGGTCAACAGTGGACCTGGTTCGGTCTCGGAACTACACGTGGACGACCTGGATGCTGATGGTGATCTGGACGTGTTCTTCAGTTCATATGAAGTGGCGGGATGCCATTGGAGCGAGCAGACCGCGCCAGGCATTTTCGCCCCTCCGGTGATACTTTTTCCTTTCGTTGGTGAGCTCCTTGGTATTAGCACCGCAGATCTGGATGCCGATGGCGATCTGGACATACTAGCTGGTGGGTACCGACGTTCATTCTGGTATGCCAACGATGGTGACGGCCAGTTCGGTGTTGCGGATACGTTGCAGTTCACGCCCGCTGGATCGAGCTTCTATGGGCATGTGGTCGCTGACCTTGATAGTGACGGGGATCTCGATGTGATCCCTTTTGGCTACGAATCCTCCAGTCCTGATCTGTTCCTGAACGATGGGGCAGGCAACTTCACCGATATGGGACCCATGGTCGGGGCCCAGGTGTACCAACTGGCTGCAGCGGACATGGACTCCGATGGGGATCAGGACCTGGTGCAGACCACGCTAAGTGCCATCTGGTGGACCAATGATGGCACCGGCGACATGGGTGGATCAACCTTCCTTGCCGGAGGTGCTTCAGCCGTCCTGAGCGTGCAAGCTGCCGACATGAACGGGGACGGGGAAATGGATGTGCTTGCCACGGTGTATCCGGATGGACTTTCTGTTTGGATGGGACTAGGGGGAGGCGCTTTCGGCGGTCAGATAGCCTTGCTCGATTCAATTGCCTACCCCAAGGATCTCGTTGTGGGTGACGTTGATGGTGATGGGGACAGCGACGTGATCCTTGTTCAGAACGCGACCGTCCGGACCTTCATGAATACCGGGAATGGTTTGCTTACCATTGGACAGACCGTGATCGATAATACAGCGACGATCACGGGGTTGGACCTTGATGATGTGGATGGAGATGGGGATCTGGACATGATCACATCGGAATACAACCCATCACAGATCAGGCGGTGGATGAACAACGGTTCCGGTATTTTCAGCGCCCCTTCGCAAGTCGTAGTTGTAGCAAGTCCCGCTAACGTGGACCTCTGTGATGTGGACGGTGATGGTGACCTGGATGCGGTCTTCAATTATGGCAGTTCCCCGACCTTGTTCGTGTGGATGGCCAATGATGGTAGCGGGCAGTTCGGAACGCCTCAGGAGTTCTTCACTACGACAAGCAGTGGGGTCAAGTCCAGCTCTATCGCTTTCGATGCGGACGGTGACGGTATCAATGAACTGGTGTCCTCGTCCTGGGCTGGTGTTTGGCTTTTTCAAGGTTTGGGCGGTGGCACCTTTGCGTCAGGTGTTCCCATCTTCCCAAATTATATGGATGAGACAGACCTATTTGCCATTGACCTGAACAGCGACGGCTACCTGGATCTTGCCTTTGCGGACAAGGGTGGTAACCCGGCGCGCTATTGCATGAACGATGGCACTGGTGTTTTTGGCGCTCCCGCTCCTTTCGATGCAGGCCTTGCCGGGGAGCGGGCCTCTGAGTTGGTGATCACCGACGTTGATAGCGATGGCGATCTTGATGCGGTCATGGGCAACATGAACACTAGTCCATTCTCCGTTGGCTGGTCTGAGAATTTCTTCAACAGTCCTTACCACATCGATGGGGTCATCTTCCATGATGAGAATGCCGACGGTCTTCAGGATCCGGGTGAATTGCCCTTGCCATTCGTGCAGATCAGTGTTGTTCCTGTTGCCAGTGTGGCACTGACGGATCCCAGTGGAGCGTATACCGTGCCGTGTGATACAGGCTTGTTCAACGTGACTGTGAACCTTCCTAATGCGTGGTGGGGACTGACCACCGATTCCACGACGTACCATCCACAGATCACCGCGTTGAACCCGGTGAGTATCGGGAATGACTTCGGTTACGACATCCTGCTGGACACCAACTTGTTGGCCGTAACCATCGTAGGCGCTCAAGGCCCCTGTGGTGATACCACCGCGGTGTGGCTGAACGTGATGAATCTGGGTACGACCAACCCGAGTGGAACCATCTGCCTGACCTTGGATACCCTGTACACGTTCGTGAGTAGTTTCCCGTCGCCTTTCAGCATCTCGGGCAGTACCTATTGTTGGGAGTTCGATACCCTGGGCTTCTACAGTCAAACCAGCCTTATGCTCGAATTGGTGCTACCTCCGACTTCCAGTATGGGCAGTTCGTTCATCAACTCCGTGGTCGCGGTGGTGGAGGATGACCTCGGCCTTCCGCTCGACACGTTCGCCTATGCTTGGAGCGGCACGGTGTCATGTAGCTACGATCCGAACGATAAACAGGTGTACCCGATCGGATATGGAGAGGCAGGCGCCGTCGCGCTTTCAACAAGGCACTTGGATTATACGATCCGTTTCCAGAACACGGGAAATGCACCAGCGATCGATGTGGTTCTGAGCGACCTGCTCGATGAAAGCCTCGACTTGTCGACCCTCCAGGGGCTGGGATACTCGCATGCACCTACCCAGGTCTCGATCGGGGCGGATCGTGAACTGGTCGTCCGGTTCGATGGGATCCAATTGCCGGATAGCGGAGCCAGTTTCATGGACAGCCAGGGATTCTTCCGATTCAGGATCGACCTGTTGCCTGGGCGATCTCACCTCACTGAGATCAGGAATACGGCACACATCTTCTTCGACTTGAATCCGGCGGTGATCACCAACACCACGCTGACCACGCTGGTCGATTGTGACCTTATCGGTGCAGCGATCTCACCTGAAGGCTGGCAAGCATTGTTGGCGACCGAGGGGGATGCCTACCAATGGTACCTCGATGGTGTGGTCTTGCCAGATGAGACGGGCCAGCTCTTGTTCTTCGACGCGAACGGTTCCTACACGTGCCTGGTCAAGACGAATTTGGGTTGTGAAGTGGTGTCCGATCCATACGTGGTGAGCGCGACCGCATTGCCTGATATTCAGCGGCCCAGGTTCGTGTTGATGCCGAACCCCATGAGCAGCGCAGCTCGGCTGGTCTTCAGTGAAACCCTTGAAGCTGGTGATCTGATCGAAGTGCTTGACCCCCAGGGGAAGCGTGTCAGAAGCATGACCGTGGGCGGTGGGGATCAGTTCGACCTGGATCGTCGAGGAATGGAGAACGGTGTATACCTGGTGCGTCTCCTGCGTAACGGTCTCACGGTCACTTCACTTCGCATGGTGGTCATGGACTGACCGGAGAAGGGTGATCACTGGTTCCTCGGTCGATCAGCTGTTCCACAGGCTGGGTCATTGGCACCTTGTTGTGTACGATCGCGGGTGGCTAGCTATGAGCATGGCACACGTGTATATCGTGAGCCGGGTTCCCGCTTCACGTTGGCGCTTTCCCGTTGATGGCGTTCGGCGCGATCCGTGGTTCTGAGCGGTACGGTTGTCATCTTCGCGACCGAAGTTGGATCGCTCATGGCCATATACCAACATATACCAAACAGTGGGATCCCTCGTTCTTGTCCTTGGCTGGAGTTGGAAGCCTTGTGCATGCGCATCGTGTTGACCTTTCTGTTCATGATCGCCTTCGGTTGTTCGATGCAAGCCCAGCTCGAACATCCGTTCATCCGGTCCTATGAGATCACTGTCCTGGATGCTCGGATCCAAGTGTCATGGGTCCTGAACGGCGGCAGTACGTGCTATGGCATGGACGTTGAACGCTCAACAGATGGTAGTACGTTCACCGCAGTGCACCGCATACCAGGGATCTGTGGCGATCCATCGGTGGCAGTTCCATTTGATTGGATCGATGGTTCTCCCCCGGAATGGAGCACCCTTTACTACCGGATCCGAATGGGTGTGGATGGCACGAGTTCCGTGAAACAGGTGGTGTTCGATCAATTGGTGACGACCGATCAGCGCATCTTTCCAGTGCCGGTGGTGGAGAACGCCACGCTCGCCCTCAATGTGCCCCTTTCAGCCGCTGTTCGGATCCAGGTCCATGATACCCAAGGGAAGCTCGTTCAGGAGTTGGCCGGTATCGGACGGAACCATACGTTACTTCTGGCGACCTTCGCTCCCGGGGCCTATACCTACACGGCTACCACTGGCTCGCGCACGTTCCAGGGGCGCTTTGTGAAGGAGTGATCCGAAGGCGTGATCGAGGCTCGATCGAGCTGATGACCGTCACAGCCCTTGACGCTGGAAGGCACTGGTCTGCTTCGTGAGCAAAGTCACTGTTCGAACCCCCAACCCCAGCAGAACTTTGTGGCGTTGGTCCGCTTGGATGTGAGTTCGATCGGATCGCACGTTGATCACGAAAACCCAACAGAACCATGAAGCTCCAGCAGATCTATACCGGATGCATCGCGCATGCAGCCTATTACCTCGAAAGCGAGGGTGAGGTGGCCATCTTTGATCCCCTGCGTGAGGTTCAACCCTACATCGATCAGGCCGCGGCCAATGGTGCCAAAGTGAGGTACGTGTTCGAGACACACTTCCATGCCGATTTCGTGAGCGGGCACCTCGATCTGGCAAAGAAGACCGGTGCTACCATCGTCTATGGTCCCACAGCCAAACCCGGTTTCGAGGCCCATGTGGCAACGGATGGTGAGGTGTTCAATGTGGGCAAGGCCAAGGTGAAAGTGATCCACACCCCTGGCCACACCATGGAAAGCACCACCTACCTGGTGATCGATGAGAACGGCAAGGAGCACGGCATCATCACCGGAGACACGCTGTTCATCGGTGATGTGGGCCGCCCCGACCTTGCGCAACACGTGATCGCGGACCTGACGGAGGACAAGCTCGCCGGTCATCTCTTCGACTCGCTGCGGAACAAGATCATGCCGCTGAGCGATGACCTGATCGTGTACCCGAACCACGGTGCCGGTAGTGCCTGTGGCAAGAACATGAGCAAAGAGACCACCGATACCCTCGGCAACCAGAAACGGACGAACTATGCCCTGCGCCCCGACATGAGCAAGGAGGAGTTCAAGAAGGAACTGCTCACCGGCCTCACCGCGCCTCCGGGTTATTTCCCGAAGAACGTGCTGATGAACATCCAAGGCTACGAGAGCCTCGACACCATCATGGAGCGCGCCAAGCGCGGGTACACGCCGGAGGAGTTCGAGGTGGTGGCCAATGAGGAACGCCCCTTGATGCTGGACACGCGCAGTGCGGAGGATTTTGCCAAGGGCTTCATCCCCAACAGCGTGAACATCGGCCTGGACAGCAACTTCGCCATGTGGGTGGGGGAGATGATCACCGATATCAAGCAGGAGATCCTCCTGATCACATACCCTGGCAAGGAGGAGGAGAGCATCATCCGACTGAGCCGGGTCGGGTATGACAATACCGTCGGGTTCCTGAAGGGAGGTTTCGATGCCTGGAAAGCTGCCGGCAAGGAGGTGGATACCGTGGACCGGATCGGTACGGATGAGTTCGCCAAGCGTTACCCGCAGAAGCCGCTGATCATCGACGTGCGCAAGAAGAGCGAGTTCGACAGTGAGCATGTGGTGGATGCCATCAACGTGCCGCTGAACCAGATCAGCCAGCATCTGGCGCAATTCCCCAAGGACAAACCCTTCATCCTGCATTGTGCTGGTGGATACCGCAGCATGATCGCGGCCTCCATACTCAAGCAGCGTGGCTGGGACAACTTTGTGGATGTGGTTGGCGGTTTCAACGCCATAAAGAACACCGATGTGGAACGGACGGAGTATGTCTGCCCGTCGACGTTGCTCTAGTAAGGTAGAAGGATCATTAGGAAGGACCAGCGCCTCCGGCTTCGGCCGGGGCGTTGGTCTTTCATGACCATCGTCACCTGCCATCATCTTGAAGCGAACTACATTTGCCGTCGATGGTGGTCCAAGTCCTGCGATTGGCGGTCGTTCTCTGGCTTCAGCTCTATTTGCTGGCTCCGGAAATGGCGAAGTTGCCCATGCTTGTTGAGCATTACCGGGAGCATACGGGATCGAACAGCGCACTCGACCTCTCGGCCTTTCTTGAACTGCACTACGCGGATGGGTCACATCAGGACTCCGATCATCAGGAACACGGGAACCTTCCCTTCCATCACCACCATTCAGGTGCCGTCGATCATGCTGGTTGCAAGGTCCTTTCCAGCGCTCCGCCGGACCCTGTGAGCTTCCCTGAACTCTTCGCGGCTCGAGAGGCGCCGTTCCTCCCCGAGGACACTGAATTGACGGGGCACCAAGCAGAGCTCTTGCGTCCGCCCCGAACCCAGGCCTGAAACCAGGCCGGTCACAGCATCTCTTTCTGTTCCGGTCGAACCATGGTCCGTTTCAAGCGGAGCGCGGTGTTTTCAACCTCTAACGGAACACATCCATGCTGGACCGCATCATCGCATTCTCCATCAAGCAGAAGCTCATCGTAGGGCTCTTCATCCTGGGCCTCATCGGCTATGGCGCCTACAACGTCAACCAACTGCCGATCGACGCCGTGCCCGACATCACCAACAACCAAGTGCAGGTGATCACCGTGAGCCCGGCCCTGGGGGCGGGTGACATCGAGCGCCTGATCACCTTCCCCATCGAGCAGGCCACGCGCAACGTGCCGGGGATCATCGAGCAGCGCAGCTTCAGCCGTTTCGGGCTCTCGCTCGTCACCATCGTGTTCGACGACGCCACCGATGTGTACTGGGCACGCCAACAGGTCACCGAACGTCTGGCGCAGATCACCATTCCTGAGTCCTTGGGAAAGCCTGAACTGGGGCCCGTTTCCAGCGGCCTCGGCGAGATCTTCCAGTACGTGGTGAAGCCCAAGCCCGGCTACGAAGGCAAGTACGACGCGTCGGAACTGCGCACCATCCAGGACTGGATCGTGCGGCGCCAGCTGATCGGCACCGAAGGTGTGGCCGACGTGAGCAGCTTCGGCGGCAAACTGAAGCAGTATGAGATCGCCGTGGACCCCGAACGACTGGGCGCCATGGGCATCACCATCGCGGATGTCTTCGATGCCGTGGCCCGCAACAACGCCAACACCGGCGGGGCGTACATCGAAACAGGACCATCGATGCTCTTCATCCGCACCGAGGGTCTCATCGCCGACATGGAGGCCATCCGCACCATCCAGGTGAAGGTACTGCCGGACCATACGCCGGTTCTGCTGCACGATGTGGCCGAAGTGCGCCTGGGCACTGCGACCCGCTACGGTGCCATGACCTACAACGATGAAGGCGAAGCGGCCGGTGCGGTGGTGATGATGCTCAAGGGCGCGAACTCCAGCGAGGTGATCAAGCATGTGAAGGAGCGCATCGCCACGATCGAGAAGACCCTGCCCGAGGGCGTGACCATCGAGCCCTTCCTGGACCGTACCAAGATGGTGAACAACGCCATCCACACGGTGGAGACGAACCTTATGGAAGGTGCGCTGATCGTGGTGTTGATCCTGGTGTTCTTCCTGGCCAACCTGCGGGCGGGCCTGGTGGTGGCCTCCGTGATCCCGTTGGCCATGCTCTTCGCGATCATCATGATGAACGTGTTCGGCGTGAGCGGCAACCTGATGAGCCTCGGCGCATTGGATTTCGGACTGATCGTGGACGGCGCGGTGATCATCGTGGAGGCCGTGCTTCACCGTCTGCATCACGCACACGGTCAACCCGGGGTGGCGCGCCTGGACCAAAAGCAGATGGACCAGGCCGTGGGTTCCTCCGCGAGCCGGATGATGAACTCCGCCATGTTCGGGCAGGTGATCATCCTCATCGTATACCT
>ENA-UOWO01000469-UOWO01000469.1-activated-sludge-metagenome-genome-assembly--contig:-NODE-469-length-59065-cov-9.054431_pt1 | contig 59065 bp, 52 predicted proteins | sample MGYA00238148_ERZ761564 | MGnify/ENA primary metagenome ERZ761564 (study PRJEB28885, sample SAMN05720194) | activated sludge metagenome | isolation source: Anaerobic digester | place: USA...
CTGCATCCTTTGACAGATACTGATGAGATTGTATACCGGGTATTGCAGCAACCGGCAAAATCTGTGGTGGTGACGGGCGGAGAACCCGTACTTTACAACCTTGACTATCTTTGTAAAAAGCTAAAAGAAAATGGAATTGAAACATTTCTTGAAACGGCAGGGGTCCGGACGCTATCGGGATCGTGGGATTGGTTATGCCTTTCGCCAAAAAAAGGTTCCCTTCCACTGCCTGAATATTTCAGGGAAGCTGCCGAACTTAAAGTCATCATACACCAGGAGAGCGATTTCCGTTGGGCTGAACTGAATGCGGAAAAAATAACCGGAAAATGCCACCTGTATTTGCAGCCGGAATGGAGCAAGTATAATCAGATACTGCCTTCCATCGTTAATTATATAAAAACCCATCCGCAATGGAAGATATCCCTGCAATCACACAAGTTTATGAATATCCCGTAAAGGTAAAAAAGTCCTTCCGGCAGTGGTTGAGTCTGTTGCTCTTATTCCTGGTCCTGTTTCCCGTTTGCAGCCATTCGCAGGAGATTAATAAACAAAAATCGGAAAAAGCGGTCGAAAAAGCCTGGCAATATTATTCCCGGCAGGAATGGGATAAATGCAAAGCTGAATTGAACGCAGCGTTCAGGTATGATTCAACAAATGCCGAACCGTACGTAATGATGGCAGAAGTCCTGATGGAACAATCCGAACCGGGGCAGGCAGTAATCTATTATAAGAAGGCGCTGGAACGGAATCCTGAGCGCTGGGAATCATTGTGTTATGTTTTGGCAAATACACTATTTTCACTAAAAGAATATGAGGAATCCAAAGTATATTACGATACCATCTTAAAAATTTCCGGGATCGACAGCAAACTGACACTGGCTGCACAGGAAAGACTCGGGCAGGCGATAACCAGGTCCGCCTTAAGGGCTGCACCTGTTGCATTTAACCCTGTCAACCTGGGAATAAGAATAAATACATCAGGAGATGAATATATCAATGCCATTTCAACAGATGGCCAGTTTATCTTTTTTACAAGGAGAATTAAGAATCCAAAACCGGTTCAAGGCAGGAATTATTCTGAGGATTTATATATTGCAGAAATCGGAAATAATGCCGGTGATTCGGCTGCTTTGCTTACCTATCCACCTGGAAAAGAAAATGATGCAGGATCATTCTGCCTGTCGCCCGACGGCAGGATGATATTGTTCACAGCCTGCAACCGATCCGATAGCTATGGAAGTTGTGATCTGTACTACTCCGAAAAAATTAACGGGAAATGGTCTGTCGCCAGAAATCTCGGCAGGAATGTAAATTCGGAATCCTGGGATGCCCAGCCTTCAATATCACCGGATGGAAGAAAGATCTATTTTGCCAGTAACCGGGCAGGAGGGTGGGGGAATTCCGATATCTGGGTTACCGAAAGGGACTCCCTGGGTCATTGGCAACTGCCTGTTAATTTAGGCAGACCTGTCAATAGCAGCGAGGCGGAAATGGTTCCTGTCATTCATTTTGACAACCAGACATTGTACTTCTCTTCCAAAAGCCATCCGGGAATGGGAGGTGCTGACCTCTTTATGTCATCAAAGATCAACCAATCGTGGACAAAACCCGTTAACCTGGGATATCCACTGAATACCGAAGCAGATGAACTTGCTATTATCGTGAATGCCAGTGGTAAGTATGGGTTTATCTCCAGCAACACTTTAGAAGGATCTGGCGGATATGATATATATTCTTTCAGTTTAAATAATGAAGTCAGGCCTGTCCCTGTCACTTATTTTAAGGGAATGATCTATGATTCCATCACCCGTCAGCCGCTAAAAGCTGATTTTGAAATGATCGATACGGAAAATGATACTACGGTCGTTATCGCACAATCTGATGATGCAAACGGGGAATTCCTGGTGTGCATTCCATGCAACAGGAATTATGCACTGAATGTGTCGCGCGAAGGTTATTTGTTTTATTCCGCACACTTCCCCATCAAAGAAAATCATGATGCGGTGAATCCGGTTGTGAAAAACATCGGGTTAATCCCGATTGCCCCGGGAAACACCATGATTCTGAGAAATATATTCTTTGAAAAGGACCAGTACATCCTGTCTGCCGAATCGACTGCCGAACTGACAAAACTGCTTTTATTTCTGAATGAAAATCCTTCCATAAGAATCGAGATCGGGGGTCATACCGATAGCGATGGCCCTGATGAATACAACCTGGAACTTAGCCGGAAAAGAGCGGAAGCCGTATATATTTATCTCACCGGAAATGGAATCAGCACCGATAGATTAACATTCAAAGGTTATGGTGAGTCCGAGCCAATTTCAGACAACGAAACCTGGCAGGGAAAGGCACGAAACAGAAGAACCGAGGTTAAAATAGTATCAGCCAACTAAATCGGGACTCAGTCGATCGGCACAAAATCCTTTTTTGTGACACCGCAAATAGGACAGACCCAATCATCAGGAATGTCTTCAAAGGCTGTCCCGGGTTCTATTCCGGCATGAGGATCACCTTCCTCCGGATCATAAATGTAACCGCAGATCTTACACTGATACTTCCTGCTTTCTTTAAGCATCGTTGCGGTAGAACCCTCCGGCTGTTGCTCATTCTTTTCGCTCGTATAAGTAGGGGAGTATTCAGGCGAAATGCCTTTTATTACTTCCCTGTAATATTGGTAAGTCAAAGGGACTCCTTTGTTATTCAGCACCTCGGCATCTATCACTGTTCCGATGAAAAGAATATGGGTACCGGCGTCAATCTCATTGACAACCCCGCATTCAATGAAAGCTAATGCCTTCTCCAATAAAACCGGCGTACCTGTTTTACCTTTTTTGAATGCCATATTTTTGAATTTATCGATCACCCTGCCCGATTTAAAACCCCACGGGCCCAGGAATTCCAGATCGCACTGCTGATCAATAACAGATACGGAAAAAGCTTTGCTTTTCCGGATATAATCCGTTGTCAGGTTGTTTTTATGCGTAGCTACGATAAACTGCGGAGGATCGGCCGTTACCTGGAAAACAGTATTGGAAACATGTCCGTTACGGTTATTTCCATCACCCGAACATACGATATAAATCCCATAAGTGATTTTGAAGAAAGCCTGGATATCCATCGTTTAATAATTTCCGGAAAGGTAGAAAAAAAAAGAGACTCCATCTCAAAAATCGAGATGGAGTCTCCACTCTGAAATCCCTTATTAATTTTTAATCCAGTTAACTATCTTCTCCGAAAGAGGATTATCTCCGGAATATGCTACACCGGCAAGGTTTCCGTTCTCATCGATCATGAATTTCTGAAAGTTCCACTTCACTGGTGCATCCATCACACCGTTCTCATCCTTGGTTGTCAACCATTTATATAAAGGGGCAATATCATTGCCCTTTACGGAGATCTTCGACATCATGGGAAAAGAGACACCGTATTTGGAAGAACAAAACTGCTTTATATCAGCATTGGTCCCCGGTTCCTGGTTCATGAAATTGTTCGCTGGAAACCCAATAATGGTGAATTTATCGCCCCCGTAGGATTGATAAAGCTTTTCCAGGTCTTCGTATTGAGGCGTGTAACCACATTTCGAGGCTGTGTTGACAACCAGCACCTTCTTACCCTTTAGATCTGCCAGTGAATACTCTTCACCGTCGATTGTAGTGACAGTGAAATCGTGAAAGGTTTTCTTCATACTGTCTTGAGAATAAATCATGGATGACATCATTGTTAAAATAATAATCGCAAGTTTAGTTTTCATCATCTTAATTGTTTTCATGTCAAACAAATCAAAATTCTTTATTGTTCAGATAAATACAAATTAAAATTTTTCAAATACCCCCAATCCGAACAGGGCATAGTCATATTTTACAGGATCTGAGGGATCGAATTTTCGCAGGTTAGCCATCAGTTCTTCGAGCGCTTTCCAATCGTTTTGCCTTCGTCTGATCAGGTATAACTTCCTGGCTGTGTTACCGGAATGCAGATCAAGAGGGCACATCAGGTCACTGGATGAGATAGACTTCCATATCCCAAAGTCAACACCCCGATCATCGTTTCTGACCATCCATCTTAAAAACATATTCAGTCTCTTTGCCGGTGAACCGGCCACCGGATTGGAAATATGTTTGGTACAGTGAATAGGACAGGGGATCGAGAAAAATAGTCGACGAAAATTCGCAATCCTTTCTTTGATATCATTTGTTTGCTTATTCCCGAATGAAGCTTCTAATCCTCCATGGTTCAGGTAAATATTCTGAATGCTGCGTATAAAGAAAACGGCGTCTTCACCATTAAAGGTCCGGTGCCGGAAAGAGTGCAGGCTGTCCAGGTCCCGGGGAGTAGCATTCCTGACAAAATCATATGGACTGAAATCCATCGCTTTCATGAGTTCCGTTGACTTCGAAATGATTGTCCTGCGATGTCCCCAAGACAAAGTCGCAGTCAAAAAACCCGCAATCTCAATATCCTCCTTTAATGAAAATAAATGCGGAATGGATATAGGATCAGATTCGATAAATTCACGACGATTGTAAAGATCAACCTTATAATCCAGTAGTTCCTTTATATTAAGAATATCAATATTCATTTTTTATTAAACATGGAATGTCATTCGAATAACACTGTATCTTTGAACCAAATTTACCATCATAAAGTTAACTTTCACCGAACCAAATTAATGAACAATGGCAAAAAACAGTTTGACGACCATCAAGGAATTTACGGAGACCAGGCGCTTTGCCCTCGTCGGATTATCACGCGATCCCAAAAAGTTCAGCCGTAGTGTCTTTAAGGAACTGACACAGAAAGGATATCAGATTCTTCCCGTCAATCCGAATATGGATGATGTTGAAGGTGTAAAATGTTATCATGATTTGACTGAATTGCCGGGAGATGTGAAACATGCTCTATTTATGACGCCAAAGTCGCAAACGGCCGCAGAAGTCAGCAAAGCGATAAGCCTTGGCATGACTCACCTGTGGCTGCAACAGGGAACAGAAACCCGGGAAGCGGCTGATATGGCAGCAGGAAAGAATATCAAACTCGTTAACGGAGCCTGTATCATGATGCATACCAATCCCTCGGGAGTGCATAATTTCCACAGGTTCCTTTCAAAAATATTCGGGACTTTTCCGAAGAATTAAGCAGAAACGATAAAATCTTGCCGGTCAGAAGCCGAATATGAGGCCGGAGATTCCAATCAGCAGTCCCAGCAACAGTTTGATGGCTTTCATGATAATGAAACTGCGCGGCGATTCTGCCAGCAGCGGGATTGCGCCATGTCCATCCTGCACAACGGAATTGGCAAACAGGACACTGAAAGGGATCGTTCCTTCAGCAAACAGTGTAACAAAAACAATATGCGGACCTGATTGCGGGATAATCCCCACCAGCAAGGCCAGGACGAGCATTATGGAAGTATTGTCGCTGATCCAATGGTCCAGGTCGAAATAACCGAGGAAAACATCTATGACTAAAAATGCGGCAAGGGTCCAGATAAATATTCTTGGGATATGCTTTTTGATGGTGTGCTTCCACAAATGTTCCGTTAAAAAATGATCGGGAACCGTTGAAACAATAAACAATCCGATAAGGGTAACAATGATGTATGTAGGTTTTTCCCATCCGTCGGGCTGGTGGAATTCAGCAGTTGTAAACAGATGAAGCAGGAACAGCAATCCGCCTGTGATCAGCAATGCCCGGGTAAAGCTGATCTTTTTAAACTGTTTCAGAATGATTCCCGGTTGAAAACTGATACAATCCGGTTCTCCGTGGTGTATCGGGATCTCTTTTTCCCGGCTGATCCAGGGCCCTTTGTTTCCGAAAATGGCATAAACCAGAAATCCCACGGCAACAGCGATGATCAGAATATATAGATTAAGCATGAAAGCTTGTGAGGGGAACATGGAAAACATAATGAACGCCTCATCCCCGGTAGTTGCGATCATGGCAGCCAGTAAAGCGGCGAAACTGAATGTTCTGTGTATATACAATGAAACGGCTGTGAATGCCCCGAGGCATCCCGGAACAAGCCCAAGAAACCCGGCCACCAGGATTTGCAGATATCCTGACCTGTTGAGGCTTTTGCTCCATCTTCCTTTTGTCTGCACGGTGATATACTCGATCATCAGCATGACAATGAGCACAAAAAACGTGACCATTAAAGTATGCTGAAGCACAGAGAGCAGATTTTCAGCACTCAGAGGCGCTGCATGTTCATGGTGATGTTCCATTAATCCCTTCAGATTGTTCTAGTTAATAATTATATCATTGATTAACAGGACCATTGTACTCGACAAAGTTTCGTTCCGTTTCAAATAACTGAATGGAGATTCGCAGCTCCGGTTTGATCCTTTCCCGGATTATCTGCCAGATCTTGATGGCAATATATTCCGCTGAAGGGTTCAGATCTTTAAAATCAGGAACGTCGAGATAGAGGTTTTTATGGTCATACCTTTCTATGACATGCTGCCTGACCAGATCATTGAGAACCTTCAGATCGATGACATAGCCTGTTTCCGGATCTACCGGACCGGTGACTCGAACCACCAGGTCATAATTATGCCCGTGGTAGTTTTCATTGTTGCATTTTCCAAATACCTTCTCATTCTTTTCATCCGTCCAGTTAGGATTATGCAAACGGTGCGTGGCATTGAAATGGACCTTGCGGCACACCGTAACGATCTCAGGTTTAAATTGCAAGCTCATGGATGTGGAATTTTCAATGATTATATTCAATTGATGACCAGGTCACCGGTTATACAAAAATAGCAAATTCAAAAGAATTATGGTCGTTTGAGACGATTACAGGTTGGGAATCTTTTCATTTTTTGTCGCTGACGGAACCTGGAATATTTTATTTTTCCTGCAATAATGCGAGGAACCGGATCAATTCCGCTGGTACCCCAGGGCTGGCAACGGGAAATACGGTTTGCGGCCAGAAGTCCTCCTTTGAGTAAACCGTGCTGTTTTAAAGCCGTGATGGCATATTCCGAACAACTTGGATAATGCCTGCAGCCCCTGGGTAATAGTGGGGAAATAATATACCTGTAAACATAGATCAGTCCGATAAAGGGCCATGTACCATAGCGTCGCATGATTCAAAGATAATAACAAAAAGCAAGAGGGCGCTCTTTTGGAAAGCGCCCTCTGAATATCTTGTCAAAATAACTAAATCCGAAGTTTTAGAACCTGGCTTCTTTAATACGGGCTTTCTTGCCTTTAAGATCCCTGAGGTAGAAAATTCTGGCCCTTCTTACACGGCCCCTCTTATTGAGCTGGATTTCGTCTATAAATGGAGAGGAGATAGGAAATATCCTTTCTACGCCAATGTTAGCTGAAATTTTGCGTACCGTAAACGTTTCGGTAGGGCCTGATCCAACCCGCTGTAATACAACACCCTGATACTTCTGCAATCTTTCCTTATTACCTTCGCGGATCTTATATGTAACGGTGATCGTATCACCTGCTTTGAAATCGGGAAATTCCTTAACAGTCGTTAAGGTATCCACATATTGCATTAATTCGTTCTTGCTCATGTCTGTCAAATCTTTTAAGCGGTTCTTTCAAAAAAGTGTGCAAATATACAACTATTTACCAGTAATCAAAGGCTTATTCTCAAAATAATTTAAGAAGTGGGATCGATTTTATTCGGAAAAATCCTTTAATAAGCCCGGACGCCTGATCTTAGTTCTTTCAACAGCCTGATCCAGCCTCCATTCCTTTATTTTGGCCTCATGTCCGGATAACAGGATTTCAGGGACAGCCCAACCTTTGTATACAGCAGGGCGAGTATAAACCGGCGGAGAAATTAAACCATCCTGGAATGAATCGGACAGGGCGGAAGTTTCATCACCTAAAACCCCGGGTAACAGGCGGACCAGGCAATCGGTCAGCACGGCCGCTGCCAGCTCGCCACCTGAAAGGACGTAATCCCCGATGGATATTTCCCGTGTAACAAGGTGCTGACGGACTCTTTCATCAATACCTTTATAATGTCCGCACAATAAAATAATATTCTCACACATGGAGAGACGGTTGCCCAGTGGTTGATCCAGCAATTCCCCATCGGGTGTCAGAAAAATGATTTCGTCATAATGCCTTTGCCCTCTCAAATGGCTGATGCACCCGTCGATCGGTTCAATCGCCATCACCATTCCTGCTCCTCCTCCAAAGGGATAATCATCCACACTCTTATACTTGTTGGTTGCGTATTCCCGGAGGTCATGAAGCCCAATGGTCACCAGGTTCTTATCAATTGCTCTTTTGATTATCGAAAAATCAAAAGGCCCCCTGAAAATATCCGGAAATAAGGTAATGATATCAATCCTCATAATTTTCAAAGATATGTTTTTTAAACAAATCCCCCGCCGGATTGTTACGATCATGATTCAATCACCTGATATTTACTATTTTTGCAAAAATTCACAAATATGAAATCACTGATATTCAACTTATTTCTGATTCTTCTTGCAGTTTCATCTGCCGGCCAGATTGCACCCGACAAATATTTCGTCCAATTCACCGATAAAAATAATTCCCCCTATTCAATCGATAATCCTTCAGAATTTCTGTCTGAACGGGCCATTGAACGCCGGGCCAGCCAGGGAATCTCCGTAGATATTTATGACCTTCCGGTAAATCCTTCCTACCTTTCGGGTGTGGCCGGTACGGGTGCAACCCTGTTAAACCCAACCAAATGGCTGAATGGGGTTACTGTTTTTACCGATAATCCGGCTGTTCTGGAAGCAATCGATGCCTTGCCATATGTCGCTGGCATCACCGGTTATCCACAGGAAAAGTCTCAGCCTGGCAGGATTCAGTACGATAAAGAGAAGCCGTTCTTTTATCATGAGATGTATAACCAGGCGCCCGGAAACTCCTATAAAAGTAAAGCCCAAACCGGTTCATTTGATTATGGGATGGGATTTAACCAGATCCAGATGCTGAACGGAGATGTTTTTCACGAAATGGGTTACCGCGGACAGGGGAAGGTTATAGCCGTTCTGGATGCCGGATATTTTAATGCCAACAGTGTAGATGCTTTCGACAGCCTCTGGATGAACGGCCAGATCCTGGGAACAAAGGATTTCGTAAGGGGAGGGGATATTCAGTTTGATGAACACCAGCACGGGACAATGGTGCTTTCCTGCATGGGAGCGAATTTCCCAGGGCAACTGATCGGGACGGCACCAATGGCCGATTACTGGCTTCTGCGGTCTGAGGACGGTGGATCGGAATACTTGATCGAAGAATACAACTGGGTATCTGCCGCGGAATTTGCCGATAGCGTTGGGGCCGACATTATCAATTCATCACTGGGCTATTCTCAATTCAACGACCCGACCCAGGATCATACCTACGAAGATATGGACGGAAATACGACTCCAGCCACAAAAGGCGCTGATATGGCCGCGAAAAAAGGAATATTGGTCGTAAATAGCCTGGGTAACGAAGGCAATAGCTCATGGTACTATTTATCAGCGCCTTCTGATGGCGACAGCGTAATGGGAATAGGGGCTGTGGACGCCAATGGTTTTTATGTGGGTTTCAGCTCCCATGGCCCTTCTTACGATGGCAGGGTAAAACCGGATGTGGCGACACAAGGATCAATGGTATACGTGGTGGAACCGATGGGCGGTGGATTTACTTTTGGAGGCGGCACTTCTTTCTCATCACCCATCCTGGCTGGAATGGCAGCCTGTCTGTGGCAGGCAAATCCAGCCATGACTAACATGCAAATTGCCGATGCCATCAGGAAAAGTGCCAGTCAGTACGATAATCCCGATGACATGCTGGGCTACGGCATTCCTGATTTTGTACTGGCCAATAATATACTAACGGTCATCAATGGCCCTGACAAACAACACGTAAGTTTAAATCTATACCCTAATCCCGTCAGGACATCGTTTACAGTCAGCCTTGATCAGGTTAATGCCAATAATGCCGATATCATTATTACAGACATCACCGGAAGAGAAATTTACACAGCTTCGTTAATGGGTAATGAATATACTGTCAACGCAAAAGGCCTTGAGGCTGGAGTTTATTTTGTGAGTGTGTCTGCGAACGGAAGAACTTTTACCGGAAAATTCATCAAACGGTAATTTACCTTCATATTTTTTTTAATAAAGATAATTCTCCCTCACATAAATAGGGAAGGGGCAGGTATATTTCTGCCCGGACCTTTCGTTTTGACTTCCAGTTTTCTTTCCCCGTGTTTCTTAGTAGAAAACAAAGAACAATACTCCGCAATTAAAGCCAGAAGAAAGCATATATGCATCTAATATCTGGAATATAGCATATTGAATATCCTAATCGGAATAATTAGTTTAAATACAAATGTGATATAACTACCAATTTACAAATGTTTACTTATGTAAATTACAATTGTAATTAGTTATAGATAGACGCTGTATTACAGTAAATTGGATTGCGTATGGTGGATATTTAATGTTTACAAATGTATTACTCATGTAAACAATATTGCATTACATTTGTAATATAGAATGAAAGCATGATCGACAGGTTCAGGCAACTAATGGCAGACCAGGGATTAAGCGCCTCGGAATTTGCAGACAGAATCGGGGTTCAGCGTTCCAGCATTTCCCATATCCTTTCCGGCAGGAATAAACCCAGTATTGACTTCCTTGAAAAAATCAAAACTGCCTTCCCGGAGGCAGACCTGAACTGGCTGGTTTCGGGGAAAAAGTCAGCTACTTCCGGTTTGAGTACAAGTCCGGCAGTTAGCAAAACTGTTCCGGTATCCTTACCGCCTACTCTCTTTGAAGCAGAAGAGAATAACGAAATACAAAAAAAACCGGTTCATAAGGATGATGAACCGGTTGAACAGATTATTATGATTTTCCGCAATGGCACCTTCCGGGTACTGAAACCGGAATCCGGAAAAGATCAATAACGCTCCAATTCGCTGAAGAAGAAGGAGGCTTCCCGGGCAGCATTTTCATCGCTGTCGGAACCGTGTACGGCATTCTCCTGAATGTTTGTTCCATAAAGTGCCCGAACAGTGCCCGGGGCCGCGTCTTTCGGATTTGTCGAACCAATATACGACCTGTATTCTTCAACAGCGTTGTCCTTCTTCAAAATGGCGGCTACGATCGGGCCGGATGTCATGAATTCGACCAGGTCTTTATAAAAAGGCCTTTCGCGATGAACTTCATAGAACTTTTCAGCCTGTTCACGCGTTAATTTCAGATATTTCATGGCAACAATTCCAAATCCTCCTTCAGTAATTTTTGCGAGAATATGACCGGTGTGACCGTTTCTTACGGCCTCCGGTTTGATCATGGTTAATGTGATATTTCCATTCATATGATTTAAGTTTGAGCGCGCAAAAATAAGGAAATCAGGAATATTTTCATTTACTTTGCCCACTAAAAGAACGATTTTTTGAAACATCCGGATATCGAAATAATCAAAAGCATTATTAAAGACAGCCGTTCGGTTGTGGTGACCAGCCATCACAATCCTGACGGAGATGCCATCGGTTCTGTTATTGCCATGGTCAAGCTTTTGGAGAAGAGAGTTCCGCAGGTGACGGGTATCGTCCCTAATGACTTTCCTGATTTCTTAAAATGGATGCCCGGAGCCGACCGGATAGTCATATACAACCAGTTGGAGCCCAAGGCCAAAGAACTCATTTATAATGCTGACCTGATCTTTTGCCTGGATTATAATGCACTTCACCGCACCGACGCCATGGCACCCGCTTTAAAAAGCGCCCGTGCTGTTAAAGTCCTGATTGACCATCATCTTGATCCCTTGTCAGAAGACTTTGACTATATTATATCCAGAATCGATATCTCGTCCACTTCGGAATTGCTTTTCAATTTTATCGAGCAGTGCGGTTGGTCTGATTTGATCGGACAGGAGGTTGCTACCGGGCTTTTTGTAGGAATAATGACCGATACAGGATCATTCAGTTACTCATGTAATTATCCTGAAACCTTTCAAATATCAGCCCTGTTGATAAAAACGGGAATCGATCCGGAGCAGATACACCGAAACGTCTATGATACATATTCTGAAAGCAGGCTCCGTCTGCTGGGTTATTGCCTTGGAGAGAAGATGACCATCTTACCACAATACAAAACAGCCTACATTGCCCTGACCAAAGCCGAACTTGACCGGTTTCAATATAAGACAGGTGATACCGAAGGTGTTGTAAATTTTGCTCTATCCATAGATGAAATCCGGTTCGCCGTTTTACTTACAGAAAGGACGGACCGGATCAGGCTATCATTCCGTTCGAAAGGAAATTTATCCATGAATGTTTTCGCCAGGAAATATTTTAATGGGGGAGGGCACCGGAATGCGGCGGGTGGAGATTCCTTTGAATCGATGGAAAATACCATTTCACATCTAAAGAACGCCCTGGAACAATATAAAGAAGAAATCGACCGTTCTGGCTGTTGAAAATTATGCATCGGAGATATCTTAAAGTTATCTGTATACTGATCGGAGTAACCGCAATTCTGGCCATTTCCTGCAACGAAAATCCAAGTACCGACAGGAAAGAAGCATTGCCCGGTCTGAAAGAACCGCTTATCCATGCAAATAAAGAAGCCGTAAGAGAAGAAAACCAACAAATTGACGATTATATCCGTCGCCACCAATGGGCCATGGAAACTACCCCAACGGGGTTAAGGTATATGATCACTCACACAGGGATCGGGCCAAAAGGAGAAACCGGCAGGATGGTCAGGCTCGATTTCGTTGTTATGTTCCTGACCGGAGACACGGTATATACGGCCAGAACCGAAGGCCCCCTCGAATTTGTTGTCGGAAAAGGGCAGGTAATTACCGGGCTTGAGGAAGCTATTTTATTGATGAGGGTAGGCGACAGGGCAAAATTTATTATACCTTCGCACCTCGCTTTTGGCCTTATCGGCGACCAGAAAAAGATACGCCATAAGGCCACCCTGGTTTATGATTTGGAATTTGTCAGCATGAAATGAATTTAAAAGTATAATTATGAAATTAAAAAATGTTTTCTCATTGATCACCCTGGCCGTTATTCTGGCAGTTTTCGCAACATCCTGTAATATAGGCACTCATCCCGGCTATAAGAAGTCCAAATCCGGGGTTTACTATAAAATACACAATGACAATAACGACACGACATCTGTAAGAGAAGGAACGATCGTTACAATGGATCTGAAATACGGATTAAAGGATTCGCTAATGTTCGACAGTAAGCAATCCCCCAATCCCATTATCCTTCAAGTGGCAAAATCAGAATATGAGGGTGATTTTAACGAGTGTATTTCACTATTAAATCAAGGCGATAGCGCTACGTTCATCCTGAAAGCCGGCCCACTTTTCAAAACAACATTCCGCCAGCCGGAATTACCCGAACCACTTACCGATGATAGCGAGATCATTTTCGATGTTACGATTCAGAAGGTCCAGACCCAGGAACAGATGGAGATGGAGACAAAATTGAAAAACATGGAACTTGAAAAACAAGAAGTAATAAAACTCCAGGAGTATATCCAGAAAAATAACATAACAGCGGAACCATCATCTACAGGTATCTATTATATTGAAACTGATAAAGGCAAAGGAAAGTCACCGGCGGAAGAGACATACCTCACAGCTCACTACACGGTTTATCTTTTAGACGGCGAACAATTGTTCTCCACGCGTGAACGTGGCGAACCGGTAGATTTTAAATACAAAAGCCAGTACGAAAATGAAGGCTTTCATGAAGTATTAGGTATGATGAGAGAAGGTGGAAAAGCAAAAGCCATCATCCCTTCAGCCATGGCATTCGGAGAACAGGGAGCCGGAAATATTGTCCCTCCGTTCAGCACTTTATATTATGAAATTGAATTGATTAAGGTCATTTCCAAAGATGAATTCAACGCGAAACAGCAGCAAAAGGAGGCAAAAAAGAAGGCAGATGCCGAAATGAAAGTAAAAGAAGAGGAAGCAAACATTCAGAAATATTTAACGGATAACGGACTTACTCCGACGACAACGCTCCCCAGCGGCCTGGTTTATATTGAGACAAAAGCAGGGAACGGACCAAAACCGGAAACCGGCAAAAAAGTTAAAGTTCATTACACCGGCAAGTTATTGAACGGCAATAAATTTGATTCTTCCGTCGACAGGGGAGAGCCATTTGAATTTGCACTGGGCCAGAGGCAGGTCATTGAAGGCTGGGATCAGGGTATCGCCCTGATGAGCGAAGGAGCAAAAGGTTTGCTTGTAATTCCCTACCGTCTTGGATATAAGGAGCGGGGCGCAGGCGAAGATATACCGCCATATTCCACACTGGTCTTTGAAGTTGAACTGGTTGAAATCGAAAAATAAACCGAAACGAATTTAATATCGAAAGAGGCTGCTTCAATTGTCCGGACAGCCTCTTTTTATTTCACCTCGAAACAATAAACCATGGATTCTTCAAATCCGGTTTATTGTAAACAACCGGAGCGCCGGAATCTGCTTGCCTGACCGTACAGCCTGCAAACAACGCAATGGCATGTCCTGCCGCAGTATCCCATTCCATAGTAGGACCAAACCGGGGATAGATGTGTGCTTTACCTTCTGCTACCAGGCATAATTTCAATGAGCTGCCGATCGATACGAAATCTACATCGTGATGGGTTTGCCTTAGCTGGTCGATATATTTTTCCGTTTCAGCCGACATATGGGAGCGGCTGCAGACGACCGTTAATTTATTTGGGCTGAAACTTTCCGGCAGGATTGTTGAATCTTTAATTATTTGATCAAAAGATTGTTTCCCGGATGGTTCCAGAACTGTTTTCCGTGCGCCTGTCGTTTGGCAGGCAAAATACAAAACTCCTGTAACCGGAATATATATCACACCGGCTAACGGTTCATTGCCTTTGATCAGAGCAATATTGACGGTAAATTCGCCATTGCGCTTAACAAATTCTTTTGTGCCATCCAGCGGGTCAACCAGCCAGAACTGGCCCCAGTTTCTTCGGGTTTCGAAGCCAATTGCTTTGCCTTCTTCGCTAAGAACAGGAAGGCCTGAAGGCTCAAGTATCCGCATGATAGCTTCGTGTGCCCTGCGATCGGCAAGCGTTAAGGGGCTGTTGTCATTTTTATATTCGACAGCAAAATCCTGTCCATAGACTTGCAATATCTCGTTACCACCTTCAATAGCAGCTGATACAGCCATCTCTACTAATCCTAATATCTCAGGGCTGGTCATATGAGGAGGGTCTGTTATTTTTTTGAATCATTCTTACGGTCTTCAAGGAATTCCTCCATTGCGTACATTTCATCGCGAAGCTTGGCTGCCTGGATGAAATCGAGTTCTTTCACCGCTTTTTCGATTTCCTTCCTTAAATCGCTGATAGATCTCTGTATCTGGCTGTCCGACAGGTACTTCAATACAGGGTCGGCAGCAACCTCCACCTCTTCTTTTTCAAAATATGGCTGCGGTTCTTTGTGTTTTGCATCGGCAACCGCTGTTTGACCCATGATTCTCTCAACGGATTTAATGATCGCTTTTGGTGTAATATTATGCGCCTCATTATAAGCCAGTTGTTTTTCCCTCCTGCGGTTGGTTTCATCGATCGTCTGCCGCATGGAATCCGTGATCTGGTCTGCATACATGATAACACGGCTGTCGATATTCCGGGCAGCCCTTCCTGCAGTCTGGGTAAGTGAGCGGGCCGACCGGAGAAACCCTTCTTTATCTGCATCCAGGATGGCAACCAGTGATACTTCGGGGAGATCCAGCCCCTCTCTTAATAAGTTAATCCCAACAAGCACATCGAACTTGCCGAGCCGGAGTTCCCGCATAATCTCAACCCTGTCGAGCGTTTCAACTTCGGAATGGATGTACCGGCTTTTAATTCCAAGCCGGGTCAGGTATTTTGTAAGCTCTTCCGCCATCCTCTTGGTCAAAGTGGTGACAAGTACACGGTTTCCTTTTTTTACCGTGATATCGATCTCTCCCAACAGGTCATCAATCTGGTTCTGACTCGGGCGTACTTCGATCACCGGATCGAGCAGGCCTGTAGGTCGGATAAGTTGTTCCACCACAACACCGCCGGATCGCTGGAGTTCATAATCTGCCGGTGTTGCGCTGACAAAAATAACCTGGTTGACAAGGGATTCAAACTCGTCGAATTTCAGCGGCCGGTTGTCAAGGGCAGAAGGGAGCCTGAAGCCATATTCAACCAGGGTTTGTTTACGTGACCTGTCACCTCCGTACATCGCCCTGATCTGCGGTATGGTCACATGGCTCTCATCGATGACCAGGAGGAAGTCATCGGGGAAAAAGTCGATCAGACAGAATGGGCGGGTACCTGGTGCCCTGCCGTCAAAATAGCGGGAATAGTTCTCAATCCCGGAGCAATACCCCAGTTCGCGCATCATCTCAACATCATAGGATACTCTTTCTTCCAGTCTTTTAGCTTCGAACATTTTCCCGTTGTCCCTGAAAAAAGCAGCCTGGCCCCATGAATCTTCCTCAATCTCTTTCAGGGCTTCTTTCATCTTTTCCTGCGATGTCACGAAAATATTGGCAGGAAAAATGGTCAGGTTATCCTGTTTCTCAATTTTAAACCCATTTTCGGGGTTAAAGGATTCAATACTTTCAATTTCATCGCCAAAAAACACGATTCGATAGGCAATATCGGCATAGGCCGGGAAAACATCAACCGTATCGCCACGCACGCGGAACCGGCCCCGGCCAAAATCGGTTTCCGTTCTTGAATACAAGGCGTCTACCAGGGAATATAAAAGATGGTTCCTGCTGATCCGGTCACCAATCTGTACCTTGACTACATTCCGGGTAAAGTCATCCGGATTTCCGATACCGAAGATGCAGGAAACGGATGAAACAACGATTACATCTCTTCTGCCGGAAAGAAGCGATGAGGATGTGCTTAAACGAAGTTTCTCGATCTCTTCATTGATGGAGAGATCTTTTTCAATGTAAGTATTGGTAACAGGCAAGTAAGCTTCGGGCTGGTAATAATCATAATAAGAGACAAAGTATTCAACGGCATTTTCCGGGAAGAACTGGCGAAATTCTCCGTAAAGCTGCGCTGCGAGTGTCTTATTATGGCTCAGTACAAGTGTCGGCCTGTTTATTTGAGCAATAACATTGGCAATGGTGAAGGTTTTACCCGAACCGGTCACCCCAAGCAGTACCTGAGCAGGATCGCCTCTATCCAGACCTTCCTTCAGTTGCCTGATCGCTTCCGGCTGGTCTCCGGTCGGATAAAAATCCGAGGTCAAATTGAACTGCATATTGTATGATTTGGTTTAATCTCCTGAGTTACTGGCATTAAACAACATATCTTTTTCCTCCTTGCTCAGGCTATCATAGCCCGAACGGGCCACTTTATCAAGGATATCATCGATCTTTCTCTGCCTTTCGGCTCTCCTGCGGTTGAATTCATCATCTGTCAGTGGTCTTTCGGTGGTTTGCCGGTAATTCCCTGAAACAACTTTCATCTTTCTTCTCCCAAAAATGGAAGTAAATTGTTTGAACCACCTCATTTTAAACACCCCATTGAAATTCATTCCTTTTCTTAACGAAAGTATATAAATTAACCCAAAAACCGCTCCACCAATGTGCGCAATATGGCCTCCGGCATTCTCCGACCGGATCATGAAAAAATCCAGGACAAACAGAAACAAGGCAATATAAAATATCCGTATCCTGCCTAAAAACAAAAGATGAACCGTATAACCGGGAACATAGACGGAAATTGCGGTGACAATCGCCATGACGGATGCCGAAGCGCCCAAAGCGACTGAAACTGGTAATGATTCCTGAAAGACCGGAAACAGGTTATAAAAAAGGATGTAAAGTATTCCACCGGATAATCCTCCCGTTAGATAGAGGAATAGCAACTGCACGGGCTTCAGGAATTCAAGGAATATTTTTCCGAACCAGAATAGCCATAACATATTAAATAACAGGTGAAAGAAATCGAGGTGAAAAAACATATAGGTGAAAAGCGTCCAGATTCGGGTGATCAGAATGCCGGTATCTGCAGGCAAAGCCATGACATCTATCAGAAATTCCATCAATTCCTTGTCGGGAAATTTGAAGAGAAAGGAAATGACACGAAGTACGCCCACCAATAACCATATGGCCGTATTGATGATGATCAGTCGGGATAATAAATTTCCTAATCTGAAAAACCGGCCTGCTTCCTCAAGCGGATTCCTGTAATACTGCATAGTGGGATTAATATAAACGACCTTTCTTCTTCCAGTAAAGGATCAGGAAGAATCCAAAAATCATACCGCCGAGGTGGGCAAAATGGGCAACATTTGATCCTGAGCCGGTAAATCCATAAAACAATTCTATCAATCCGTAAGCAATCACGAAATATTTGGCTTTGAGAGGGAAAAAGAAATAGATATAAATCAGGGTATTGGGAAATAACATACCAAACGCCAATAAGATTCCGAATACCGCGCCTGATGCCCCGATGACATTTGGTAGGTTCATGTAGAACTCTCTGTAGTCCACCAATAAATTCTTCACTATATAAATTGCCTGCTTATTATCCGGGCTGGTTCGCAGGATTTCCATCGCACCGAAGAACTTCTGAGGATCCGAGTAGATTTCCTTGAGATATATCTGGAATAGTTCGGGATCACCGGATATAAAATCGCTGACTGCCTGATAAGTAGGTGCCGCCATGATTGCATTGATATCGGATAATACCGGGCTCAGGTCAAAGAAATAAAAGACAAGATAATGGATCAGGGCGGCCCCGATTCCTGTAATAAAATAGTAGATCAGGAACCTTTTTGGACCCCATATATTTTCAAGGGCGTTGCCAAACATCCAGAGGGCAAACATATTGAAAAACAGATGCCAGAAGTTACCATGGAGGAACATATAGGAGATCAGTTGCCAGGGCCTGAATTCAGAAGCGCCGGGGTATCTCAGCCCCAAATGCTCCTCCAGCCTGATGCCGAAAGATTTCTCTGCAACAAATTGCGCAAGAAACATTATCCCATTGATAATCAACAAATTCTTAACAACAGGTGGGAGAAGGGTAAATCCCCTGGGTCTGAATTGTTCTGTCATAGCTTTTCAAGGTTAAACAACCGGTTTAGCTCTTCCAAAGGGAAAATGGTATAAACCTTTTTGCCTTCCGGGGTCAAATCAGGTACTTTACATGAAAATAACTCATCTATAAGGTGAATCATCTCTTCAGGATATAATTTTCGACACATTTTTGACGCCAGGCTGGCAGAGAGTGAACGGGCCAGGTTGGTGCTTGTATCCAGGTCGAGCTCAAGCAGATTTTTTTTATATTGCTCCAGGAGTCCTTCCAGCAAAGCCTGAATATCCTTATCGTGGATGCCTGCAGGCGTACCTGTAATAACAAACGTATTTTTACCCAGTTTGTTCAGCTGAAAACCAAGATCATTCAGATCAGTCATCATCTCATCGATCAACATTGCATCCGACACTGAAAACGACACCTGGCACGGGAATAATTCCTGCTGTACCACTTGTTGCCGTTGTCTGATCCGGTCGAGGAACTGCTCGTACAGGATCCTTTCTTTCGCTCTTTGCTGGTCAATGATCACCAGTCCCGACTTAATACCTGTAATGATATATTCGTTCCGGAACTGAAATACATTGTTTTTTTCACCTTCATCGGCATCCGGCTGACTGGCTTCACCAGTGAAAAGATCCTTTGAATCATAAAGATTCTCCCATCCCCTTACATCCGGTTTCTGCCAGCCGGCACCCTGAGGAATCCTATCTCTCTCAGAGGTTTCAAAAGGATTATAATCCGTTGGCGGAACATCAAAAGGATTTTTGATGGCCCTTTCTGTGCCGGGAGGGGGGAAGTCGAAGCTGCGTTCGACATTGAAGTCGATACTGTCGAGCAGGTTGGATAGGCCCAAAGCTTGTCTGACGGCGGCCCTTAACATGGAATAAATGACCTTGCTGTCAAGAAAATTCACCTCCGTCTTGGTTGGGTGAATATTGATATCAATGGTTCCCGGATCGGTGTTGATATAGATGAAGTAGCTCGGCAATGAATCGACCGGGATGAGTTCACGGTAAGCATTTTCGACCGAATGGCTCAGGTAGGAATGCCGGATATACCGTCCGTTGACGAAAAAAAACTGTTCGCCTCTGCTTTTGCGCGCAAACTCGGGTTTACCTATAAATCCCGTAATGGTTATAGCATCGGTAATATGTTCAACGGGTACCAGCCGCTCATTATAACCGGCTCCAAGCAACGACACGATCCTTTGTTTCCTGTTGCCGGGCAAAAGCTGATAAAGCATTTTTTGGTTATGATGAAGGGAAAATCGCACCTCATTATAAACCAATGCGACACGGAAAAACTCATCGACAATATGTTTCAGTTCGGCGGTCTCGGTTTTTAAGAAACTTCTTCGGGCCGGAACATTGAAAAACAAATTCTTGACCATGATGGAGGTACCGGCTGGACAACTGCAATCCGATTGGTTTTTCAGACGAGAACCTTCAATTTCCAATAAGGTTCCCAGTTCATCCTCATGACGGCGTGTCCGCATCTCTATCTGGGCAATCGCGGCAATCGAAGCCAGGGCTTCACCCCGGAATCCGAGTGTCCGGATGGCAAACAGGTCACTGGCTTGCTTTATCTTGCTGGTAGCATGTCGTTCGAATGACATCCTGGCATCCCTTTCCGACATGCCACTGCCATTGTCAACGATCTGGATCAAGGTTTTGCCGGCATCCTTGATAATGAGGTTAATTTCCGAAGCACCGGCGTCAATGGCATTTTCCAGCAATTCTTTAACTGCTGAAGCAGGCCTGAGGATAACTTCACCGGCAGCAATCTGGTTTGCGACGGAATCCGGAAGCAGTTGAATGATATCAGCCATTATTTACCTGACAAATAGGGTCACAATCTTGTTGATAATATCGGTAAAGAAGATAAAATAAATGGCAAAAGCTGCAATGATAACATAAAATGCAAAGCGGATCACCTGTGGCCTGGAATCGGCTGGAGCACTTTCCTTTCGCCATCTTCGCCTGATCTGCGCTCTCAACCTTTCTCCTGGATCCGAACTCTGAAGCCCTTCCAGGATTTTTTTTCGCTCCATAGCCTCTTCCGTATCAGGATCATAGTATAAAGGCTTATAATTGAACTGCCTGGGTTTCGGTTTCCTGAAAAAGAAAAAACTCATCCTTTAAGTTTTTAACAAAAATAAAGAAAAACGTGGCTAAAAAATCCACGGGCGACACAGGTCGTTAAGAAACCTTCACAAGCTGTGGTTTCCAGTATTTTACCCCTGCATAGGCGCCAAAAAACAATCCGTTATAAAACAACGACCCAGTGAGTTCATTGAGGAAGAAAGACAAACCTAACGATCCGTTATTAAAAAATGCAAGCCCGGCAACATAAGATTGCATCAATCCAGCCAAAGTCTGCGGATAGAAGGGGCTTGACAGCCATGCCGCAAAGTTCGTCACTATGAAGAAAAGCACGGAAGATACTACCGAAGCTGTAATGACCGAAGTAAATCCGATCCGGTTACGGATAGCGATTCCAATAGTTACTGTCATGCCAAAAGCAACATAGACTGCCCACATATCCTTATGCAATCCCAGGATAAGATCGCTGAGAAACATAGCGGCAAAAGGCAGAAGGAAGGCTAAATGTTTCCTTCCCAGGTATGCGCCTCCAAACAATGCCATAGCAGCTATGGGTGTAAAGTTCGGCCAATGAGGGATAAAACGAAACAATGCACCGGTAAAAATGATGGAAATAATAAATATCAGGCCAGAATGTAATTTCAGTTTGCTCATGTTCCCAGTTTTAAATCGGCTACAAATATAAGAAGGATTTACCATCTCCTCCGGTCAAATCGAGATTTATATTAACAGGCTTTTCTTAATTTTGTTCGCAACGTGAAAGACTTAAATATGATGAAATTATCTTCAAGCCTCGCAACTCTGGTCATTATGGTGATTCTTAACAGCTGCATATCCAAAGAGAAAGCCGATCTTATACTATTCAACGGAAAAATATATACGACCGATTCCGCATTCAGCATAAAAGAGGCCCTGGCAGTCAGCAACGGGAATTTCATTGCTACCGGGACAAATGAAGAAATCCTCTCAGCCTATTCTTCGGAAATAATTGTAGATGCAGGAGGGAAGGTGATTCTTCCCGGGCTGATCGACGGTCACTGCCATTTCTTCGGATATGCCCAGAACCGTTACCAGGGCGTAAATCTCAGAGGAACATCTTCTTTCGAAGAAATAGTGGATAAACTGAAAGACTTTCATTCCCTGTACCCGGAAAAATGGATCACAGGAACCGGTTGGGACCAGAACGACTGGAATGACAAAGCTTTTCCGGATAATTTGATACTCAACACTCTTTTTCCGGATATTCCCGTCATCCTGACCCGGATTGACGGTCATGCCGTTCTGGCCAACGCCTGTGCTCTTCAACTGGCCCGAATCGACAGTAAAACTGTAATCCCGGGCGGAAAAGTTTTGTTGAAAGATGGTAAACCGACAGGTATGCTGCTCGATAATGCTGCCGATTCAATGAAAAAACTCATTCCAGCGCCGGATCAACAGTCGCGCGCCCTGGCTTTGCAAAGCGCTCAGGAGGATTGTTTCAGGTATGGTCTCACATCGGTTGTGGATGCAGGGCTGGATTACAGTGAAATAAAGCTGATAGATTCCCTGCAAAACAGCGGACATTTGAAAATCAGGATTAACGCCATGCTCAGCCCTACGGATAAAAATATCCGTGAATTTCTCGGTAAAGGATCATTCCGGAAAGAGAGATTAACGGTTAATTCATTGAAATTGTATGCCGATGGTGCGTTGGGATCGCGCGGCGCATTATTGCTCGAGCCCTATGCAGATGATCCCGGAAATTACGGGGTTATGGTAGCCGATGAAAGTTATTACAGGGAACTCCTGTCGATGGCATACAATAGCGGATTCCAGGTAAATACGCATTGCATCGGGGATTCAGCTAACCGGATGATTTTAAACCTTTACCGGGAAGTACTAAATGGCCCGAACGACAGGCGCTGGCGCATTGAACACGCCCAGGTCGTCAATCCCGGGGATTTCCGTCTTTTTGGCGATTACCGGATCATTCCTTCCGTGCAGGCCACGCATTGCACCAGCGATATGTACTGGGCAGGAGAGAGGCTGGGGCCTGACAGGATAAAATATGCCTATGCCTACAAAAAGCTGCTGGATGAAAACGGATGGATCATTAACGGCACCGATTTTCCGATCGAAGAGGTCAACCCGATGCTGACATTTTTTGCATCCACGGGTAGAATGGATAAATCCGGTTACCCGGAAAATGGTTTTCAGACAGAAAATGCCCTCAGCAGGGAAGAAACGCTACGAAGTATGACGATCTGGGCAGCAAAGGGAAGTTTTGAAGACGATATCAAAGGCAGCATTGAGCCGGGAAAAGTAGCTGATTTCGTGATTCTTGACAGGGATATTATGGAAGTGCCGTTTCCGGAAATTCCAAAAACAGTGGTTCTTAAAACTTATCTTAACGGGGAGCTGGTCTTTGAAAATTGACCGAAATTATTTTCCGTATACAGATTCGGTCCCGAACAAATTCATCATCTCTTCAAATACATCCCATTTTGTATCGCCGTACTTCCTGATGCTCCTTTTAACCTTATCAAGAGGTTTAGGTTGAGAAAGGTTACTTGCTGATTTTGAGAAGAATTTATCTGCATAGCAGATGATCTTTTCCTCGATGGTCTGAGGAACCATATCCCTGACAGGCAATGGCAAGTTATTTTGTTTGATCTCTTCAATGGTGATCCCGACACCGATATGCCTTTCGCATACCGCTGCAATATCTTTCAGGCCCTTCTTCTCCAGCAATTCCCTTCCCATGTATCCATGGGCAAGATAGGGCAGGCGGCCGTAGCAGCCAAAATCGGGTGTTTCAGTATAAAAAATGCCTATATCATGGAGCATTCCGCCAAACTGAATATATTGTTCATCGGCGTTTAAGCCCGGATTGGACTGGGCAATTTTTAAAGCGAGAGTTGTTACCGCCTGGCAGTGTGGCACGTAAATCCTGTTCCTCAGCGAACCGGGCGGATAGAATTCTTCTATGATCTTAAAAATCAGCGGATCCATCTGTTACAGAAAAAAAACGGCAGTAACCAAAAATTGCCTACTGCCTTACTCAAATCCAAGTGTGTGAACCCGAAGGGAGTCGAACCCCCAACCTTCTGATCCGTAGTCAGATGCTCTATCCAATTAAGCTACGGGTCCATCGGTGTGAAACCGGTGCAAAAGTAATAAATCTTTTAATATTTTTGACAGTTATATTGAGATGACCGTGAAAGAAAAGATTATCTCCGCTTTTACAGAACTTTACGGAGAAGGAAATGGCGTTATAAGAGTATATTTTGCGCCCGGACGGGTCAACCTGATCGGCGAACATACGGATTATAACAATGGTTACGTTTTTCCCTGTGCATTGACTTTTGGCACCTACCTGGCTGTTCGTCCGACAAACAGGCCTTTTCTCGAATTTTGCAGCCATGGCTTCGAATATACTGCAAAGATTCCACTTCAGAGTGCTTACCTTAAAGAAAGCAGTGAATGGGTCAATTATCCCTTGGGGATTATCGAGACTATGCGGCAAGAGGGTAAGGTAACCGGAGGGATTCAGTTATATTTCCGGGGAGATATTCCTTCCGCAGCAGGGCTCTCATCTTCCGCATCCATCGAAATGGTTACCGCATTTGCCCTGAATGACGTTTATAAGTGGAAATACACGATCCCCGACCTGATCCGCATATCCAAAAAAGCTGAGAATGAATTTATCGGAGTTAATTGTGGGATTATGGATATGTTTTCAATCGGGCAGGGAAAGTCCGGGCATGCCATTTTCCTTGACTGCGGCACATTAAATTTCGAGCTGGTTCCGGCGAATATTACCGGCCACAGGCTTGTCATCATCAATACCAATAAAAAAAGAGGGCTGGGTGATTCAAAATACAATGAAAGGGTAGGGGAGTGCCGAAAGGCGGTGAATTATCTTTCAAAGTCACTGAATGTCAATAGCCTGGGAGAAATTAGTCTCATTGATTTTCGTCAAAATGAACATTTGATCACCGACGCCATCATCCAAAAAAGAGCCAGGCATATCATAACCGAAAACCAACGGGTTCTGGATGCTGTCAAAGCATTAAAGAACAATGACCTCAGCACTTTCGGGCAATTGATGAACGATTCTCATTTTTCGCTCCGTGACGACTATGAGGTTACCGGATTTGAGCTGGATAGCCTGGTAGAAATTATGTTACAGCAGGATGGGGTTGTGGGTGCCCGTATGACCGGCGCCGGTTTTGGCGGTTGTGCGCTGGCTTTCGTCGATGAGCATCACCTGGAAGAATTCCTTGGGAACGTTCCGGTTGCATATCAAAACAGAACGGGTTACCGGGCGGAAGTTTATATGCCGGAAATTGGGGATGGCGTGAAAAGAATAGCTTAAAGTATTCTGGAACCAAAAATTGCCGTGCCTATCCTCACGATGGTGCTGCCTTCCTCGATAGCGATCTTATAATCGCCGGTCATTCCCATGCTGATCTCGCAAAAGCCTGGATCTGTTCCAAAAAAATCGTTCTTTAACCGGTCAAAGATATTTTTCAGGCTGCGAAACTCCCGCCTGACCAGTGTTTGATCATCTGAGAAAGAGGCCATTCCCATCACACCCCTGATTGCAATATGGTGACATTCGTTGTATTCAGGACTATTTAAAATAGCCATCGCTTCATCCGGATCCAGTCCATATTTGGTTTCTTCCGTTGCAATATGAAACTGGAGCAGGCAGTCGATAACCCTTTTGTTCTTACTCGCTTCCTTTTCGATCTCCTTCAGAAGCTTCAGTGAATCAACTGATTGTATCATATCAACAAAGGATGCAATATATTTCACCTTGTTGGTTTGAAGATGACCGATAAAGTGCCATTTGATATCCTGTGGAAGGGCCGGTTGTTTCGAAGTCAGTTCCTGCGATTTGTTTTCCGCAAAACGAAGTTGTCCGGCGTTGTATGCTTCCAGGATAACCTCTGCCGGCATCGTTTTCGAAACGGCAACCAATTTAACGCCGGCAGGGATTTCTTTCAGTAAGTATTCCAGGTTATGCCTGACTGTCATCATCACCAGGTAATGAGGATCCTACGGGCTTTCACTTTGCCTGGTAAAAACAGCGTTTCGGGGAATCGATACGTTCTTCTTTTACCAGCGCTTTGATGGCTTTATCAACGGCTGCTTTATCCTGGCCGCACTTTTCAGCGATTTCACCACTTTTCAGGGGTTCCCTGGCATCTTTCAGCGTTTTGAAAACTATTTCTTTAATTTCCATTTCATTAGAATTAATCAAGTTTATGAATCACCAGGCCGCTCCGCAGTTTGGGTTCGAACCAGGTAGTTTTGGGAGGCATTATATTCCCGCTGTCGGCAATATCAATCAGTTGTTTCATAGAAACAGGATAAAGGGCAAAAGCCACAGCCATCTCTCCACTGTCGACGCGGCGTTTCAGCTCGCCCAGGCCACGGATACCCCCGACAAAGTCTATCCGCTTGTCCCTCCGCAGGTCTTTAATTCCCAGGATTTCATCCAGGACCAGATTCGACAGAATCGTCACATCCAGGACACCAATCGGGTCGTGATCGTTGTAGGTTCCTGGTTTCGCTTCCAAGGAATACCATTGCCCATCGAGGTACATGCTGAATTCATGCAAATGTTCAGGTTTATAGATATCTTCCCCTTTCAGCACCAGGTCAAAGTTAGCGGAGATCTTACCGAGAAATTCTTCTTTATTCAATCCGTTCAGATCTTTGACAACCCTGTTATAATCAATGATTGTCAATTGGTTATCAGGAAAATGAACGGCCAGGAAATAATTATATTCTTCTTTTCCCGTGTGATTCGGATTGGCCAGTTTTTTCTCATTGCCTACCAGGGCTGCGGCAGCCGTCCGGTGGTGGCCGTCAGCCACATAGGTGAATGGGATCAAGTCGAACAACCTGATCAGCTGGTCGATCGTTTCCGGACCCTCAATAATCCAGAAATGATGTCCGATGCCGTCTACCGATATGAAATCATAAACGGGCGGGAAAGAAGCAACATGTGTAGCTATGATCCTGTCGATCTCCGGATGAGCCGGGTAGGTAAAGAAGACGGGCTCCATATTGGCATTAGTGATCCTGACATGCTTTTTTCTGTCTTCTTCCTTATCGGGCCGCGTCAATTCATGTTTCTTGATAATCCCGTTCATGTAATCTTCCACCGAAGCGCAGGCCACAAGGCCATACTGGATCTTGTTATTCATGGTTTGGGCATAGATATAAAGGCATTCCTTTTCATCTGAAACAAGCCATTTTTTATCCTGGAATTTTTTAAAATTTTCGAGGGCTTTGTCGTAAACTTCCCGGGCATAATGGTCTATTTCAGGGGGCAGATCTATCTCGGGCTTTATCACATGCAACAGGGAATAATCATTCCCCCGGGCTTCGATGCGCGCTTCTTCCGAATCCAGTACATCATAAGGCCGGGATGCCAGTTCTTTAACGATTTCAACCGGGGGCCTGAGTCCCCGGAAAGCTTTAATTACAGCCATAGTTTTTAGTAGTTAGGTTAGTGATCAATAAGATTCCGGTTTAAAAGATGGATGTTCCGGAAATTCCATATCATCTTCATCATCAGCGTGGTGATTGCCAGCCGGGCCCCGCTGAAGGGATGAAATCAGGGCGCCGATCATCTTGGTCAGTTCCATCAGGTAACCTCTGGATTCCGTCTCCTGCTTATCTGTAAGATAACCGCATTTCCTCAATGCAGAGGTCAGTACCAATGTTTCCCTGATAGAACTTTTAGCCATCTTCAGGTAGTAGATAAACTGGCTTTTATTTCTGGCCGACCCTTCGGCAATATTCAAAGCTATGGCACGGGCCGATTCATTGTACCTGATCCCGATATTGTCTTTCTGTGCCTCGGGAAACTGCAGACTGGCTTTGTGGATCCAGGCCACGTAGTCGAGGGCCTTGTGGTAAATCCTCAGGTCCTCAAACCTGAAAAACGTGAGATTTCTATCATTTGATGCAGCATCCATAATGGTCAATTTATTGGTTTACTTTCAGAATAATAAGCAGGCAGGGGCTGTTCCACATTTTAAATTAAATGCTGCATCGAAACAGCCCCTGATATGTTTATACACTAATTTACTTTGAAACGGATGTCACCTTTTTCAAAGAATTCAACGATCTGGCGGGCTGCTGCCAACCCGGCATTCACATTGGCTTCCGAGGTTTGCGCACCCATTTTCTTCGGGGTGACGAAAAATCTTCCGGAATATTTCTCTTTCAATGAATCCAGGCAATCCGGCGCAACGTCTGAAACATACCTGAAATCTTCGCGTTCAGCGAAGATCCTTTGCAGGGAATCCTCACAGATTACCTCTTTTCTCGCTGTATTGGCGAGAATGGCATTCTTGGGCATAAGGGATAACAAATCAAAATTGATCGATTTTTTTGTTTTCTCGTTAGCCGGAATGTGCAGCGAAATGATCTGACAGGTCGAATAAAGCTCTTTCAGGTCGGCAACAGGAGTAACTCCATCTTTTAAAATTTCATCCGGTGTAATAAAAGGATCAAAGGCAAAAACCTCCATTCCAAATCCTTTCGCAATACGGGCGACATTTTTACTGACATTGCCATAGGCGTGAAGGCCCAGCTTTTTACCCATCAGCTCAGTACCTGAAGATCCGTTAAAATGATTCCGGATCTGGTACACAAGCATACCGAAAACAAGTTCGGCCACTGCATTGGAATTCTGCCCGGGCGTATTCATCACTACAACGCCAGCGGCGGTGGAAGCAGGTAAATCTATATTGTCGAATCCGGCGCCTGCCCTGACGACAATTTTCAGATTTTTTCCGGCTTTAATCACTTCCGGTGTAACCAGGTCGCTGCGAACAATCATCGCATCAGCCGGTTCAACGGCTTTCAGCAAATCGGCAGGATCGGTATATTTTTCCAGTAAAAGCAGCTCATAACCAGCATTGTCAACTATCTGGCGAATGCCCTTCACGGCAATGGCAGCAAAAGGCTTATCGGTAGCAACCAGTACTTTTTTCATAGTTTCATCTTTTATTAAATCTTCCGTCTTACATATTCTGCTTTTCAAACTCCTGCATACAGGCGATCAACGCATCGACACTCGATGAAGGCATGGCATTATAGAGGGAAGCCCTGAATCCGCCAACGCTTCTGTGTCCTTTGATTCCAACCATTCCCTGTGATGTGGCAAAAGCCTGGAATCCTTCTTCAAGGTGTTTGTAATTGTCGTTCATCACCCAGCAAACGTTCATCCGGGAACGATCGGCCGGGTTCGGTATGGTCGGACGGAAGAGGGTGTTGCGATCTATCTCAGCGTAAAGTTTGTCTGATTTGCTGATATTCATCTTTTCCACGGCACTGATTCCACCGATCTCCTTGAGCCATTTCAGCGTCTGGAGGCAAGCGAAGATAGGAACAACAGGGGGGGTATTGTACAGCGACCCTTTATCGATGTGTGTTTTATAATTCAGCATTGTTGGGATTTTGCGTGTCACTTTTCCCACTGCATCGTTTTTGACGATCACGAACGTGACGCCGGCAGGACCCAGGTTCTTCTGGGCACCACCATAGATCATCGCATATTTCGATACATCGATCGGCCTGCTGAGGATATCCGACGACATATCGGCTACCAGCGGAACACCAAAATCAAAATCCTCAAAGAGTTCGGTGCCGTAGATAGTATTGTTGGATGTAACATGGAGGTAATCCACATCGTTCGGCACGTTGAATCCGCGGGGAATATAATTGAAGAGTTTGTCCTCAGATGAAGCCACAGTCACCACTTCACCGAATAATTTGGCCTCTTTGATTGCCTTGGTCGCCCATTCGCCCGTATTCAGGTAAGCGGCCTTAGTCTCCAGCATATTGTACGGAACCATTGTAAACTGAAGGCTGGCACCACCTCCCAGGAAAATCACCGAGTAACCTTCCGGTATGTTGAGCAATTCTTTGAAAAGGGCAACAGCTTCATCGATAATAGCCTGGAAATCTTTGCTGCGATGTGAAATTTCCATTAACGACAATCCAATTCCATTCAGATCTTTAATGGCTTCCGATGTTTTTTCTACAGTAAATGCCGGAAGGATAGACGGACCGGCAAAAAAGTTGTGTTTTTTCATAATAGTTATCGTTTTTAGAACCTTGATTTGGTCATTGTTCATTATTTAACAAAAAGCAAAGATATAATTTTTGTCGTCAGCTTCACCATCGTGTTCTTAAATAAATAAGGGCTAAATTTGCACCGCTATATTTTCATTTATGATTCATAATGAACAGATTATAAAATTAATCTCCACTCTCGGGAAGGAATTCGGCGATGCCGGTCGGGTCCTGAAAGAAAACCGGATCGGGGGGGGTAACGACGGGAGTAGCCTATATAATGCGGCCTTTAGGGCCTATTACGAGAACCCTTGGTTCATTCCCGAATTTGTGGGTATTTCTTTTATTTCGTGGTCGAAAGCAATGACTGAGGAGAAAATATCCGGGTGGATCAGCCGATATAATACAGGAAAAGAGAAACCAGCCAAAAGTAAGAGAGTAGGGATAATCATGGCCGGGAATATTCCGATGGTGGGCCTTCATGATCTGATTTGCGTGCTGGCCTCCGGGAACCAGGCCGTAATCAAAGCTTCGTCAACTGACCAGGTTCTGATCAGGGCAGTCGCGGATTACCTGATTTCACAAGAAAAAGGAATAGCTGACCAAATCTTCTTCACCGACGAACCGCTCAGGGATATTGATGCCATCATTGCAACCGGCAGCAATAACTCTTTCAGGTATTTTGACTATTACTTTTCAAAATATCAGCATATCATCCGAAAAAACAGGAATAGTATTGCGGTTATCACAGATCAGGATTCTCCCGAAGATTTTGAAGCGCTGGGAGATGATATCTTTACCTACTTTGGACTGGGTTGTCGAAATGTTTCGAAAGTATATCATCCCGAAAAATTTGATATCAACTTATTAATCAACAGCTTCAACAAATTTTCATTCATTAAGGATCATCATAAGTACCGGAACAATTATGACTACCAGAAGTCTGTATTCCTTGTCAATGGTATTTCTCATCTGGACAATGGTTTCGTGCTGGCAAGGGAATCCACTTCTTTGATTTCTCCGGTATCGGTGATCCATACCGAACCTTACCGGTCGGTTGACAGCCTTGATCTCATTCTCAGAGAACAGCAGGACAGTCTGCAATGCGTGGTGGCAGGAGGTAAAGCATTCAAAGGGGCAGTACCTTTCGGAAAAAGCCAGATGCCTGAATTATGGGATTATGCCGATGGCATCGATACAATGGAATTCCTGTTTAGCTTATAATTTTTAAGTTTTTTCGGTATCGGATTTGGTTATTACAATAAAATAACTACCTTTGCAGCCCGAATTTGAAATGGAATAAGATCATGAAGAAAAACATTCACCCGAAAGATTACCGTTTTGTCATTTTCAAGGACATGTCGAATAATTATTCATTCCTTACCAAGTCGACGGCTAAGTCAAAAGAAACGGCTACATGGGAAGATGGAAAAGAATATCCGCTGATCAAACTTGAAATATCGAATACATCCCATCCCTATTTCACCGGTAAGATGAAACTGGTTGATACGGCCGGGCGTGTTGATAAATTCAAGAACAGGTACAAACAGCACCTGGAAAAGAGAGAAAGCGCATCTGAATAGACACTTTTTTCACACTAGTATAAAAGCCCTTTGCCTGCGCTGAGGGCTTTTTTTGTTTTATTTTTGAAATAAAAAGAAGATATGAATTTTATTTTATTTGATAATTTTCGCAGAAGCAACCTTTTCCCCCTGACATATCTCCGTCCGGTAGCTGATATCCGCACAGGGATTCTGACCATCCGGGAAAAATGGGAACGGTACCTGGGCCAGAAAACCTCCACTTTAACAGAAAGCTATCTCCGTAAGAAATTCCCTGTTGTCAGGGAAGAGGACAACATCATGATCAACGGGTCAGTCTGCCCGAATAAGCAACTGCTGGAGGAGATCCTCTGCCTGAAAACTGGCGAGGTACTGTTCCATGGAGATGCAATCATTGCCATGAGGTTGCATGCCGTTGAACTTGAGAAGCTTGATGATGAGCATATTGACGATGTTAATATGGTCGAATCCAAAAGCGACATTTTGAAAATTACCCATACGTGGGATATATTTTCACAAAATGACAGGGCAATACGTGAGGATTTCAATTTACTCACGCACGGCAGGGTTTCAGGCCCTGTCAGCAAATCCAATCAGGTAATTGGAAATGAGGTATTTATAGAGAAGAATGCAAAGGTGGAATGCTGCATACTGAATTCATCAACCGGTCCTATATACATCGGTGAAGATGCGGAAATCATGGAAGGCAGCCTGATCAGAGGCCCTTTCGGCCTGGGGGCGCATGCTACCGTTAAAATGGGTGCGAAAATATACGGCCCTACTACGATAGGACCTCACTGCAAAGTGGGAGGGGAGATCAACAACAGCGTGTTTTTCGGATTCTCCAACAAGGCTCATGATGGTTTCATGGGACAATCGGTGATCGGCGAATGGTGCAATATTGGCGCTGACACCAATACATCCAACCTTAAAAATACTTACGAAACAATTAAGCTGTGGAATTATGCCGACCAGACTTTTGTTGAAACCGGGCTGCAGTTCTGCGGCCTGATCATGGGCGACCACTCCAAATGCGGCATTAATACAATGTTTAATACCGGAACGGTTGTCGGCATCAATTCCAACATATTCGGATCGGGTTACCAGAGGAACTTTATACCCAGTTTTTCCTGGGGAGGGCCTTCCGGAATCAAATCCTACCACATCGACCGCGCCGTGTCCGTGGCCAGGAAAGTATACCAGCGGCGCGGTCTCGAATTCGATCAGACAGAAGAAGATATCCTGCGCGATGTTTATAATTTAACCAAGGAACCGTTGCCATAGCCTCACCGAACCTTTGATTCTGGCATAGTAGTTGAAATACGGCAGGGCAATTTCCCGGCAACCATCAGGTTATATCCATGTTTGAAGCAGAGAAAGGGCACACCGGATTTGCATACCGAAAATACTACTGACAATTTGACACTCGTTTTATGGATGATCTCTTTAATATAAATGGCCTTTCCGACGCGGTTGATAACGATACGGAATTCATTCCTCTTTTATCGTCAGAAGAAGAAGAGTTAATGCATTCGGAAAAGCTGCCCGAATCCCTCCCGATTCTGCCCCTTCGAAATACAGTCCTTTTTCCCGGTGTGGTTATTCCCATTACAGTCGGGCGTGATAAATCCATCCGCCTGATCCGGGAATCCTACCGTAATGACCGGACCATCGGCGTGGTGGCACAAAAGGATTCGGCCATTGAGGACCCGGGAGAAAAAGACTTGTATAATGTGGGCACCGTCGCCCATCTTATTAAAATCCTGCAGATGCCCGACGGAAACACAACAGTCATCATTCAAGGAAAAAAAAGATTTGAAATTGAAGGTTTTATTCAAAACGAACCCTATTTCAGAGCAAAAATCAAGGACCTGACCGACTTCGATAAAAATCTGGAACAGGATGAGCACTTTCTGGCCCTGATCGGATCCCTGAAAGACCTCGCTATCCAGATAATCAAGCTTTCGCCGAACATACCTTCCGAAGCCGCATTCGCCATTAAAAATATCGACAGCCCTTTTTTCCTGATCAATTTTGTATCCTCCAACCTGAACATCGACCTGGTGGATAAACAAAAACTTCTGGAAACGCCCGATCTTACCAAGCGGGCGAATGAGGTCCTGACAGCCATGGCCAGGGAGCTGCATATGCTTGAGTTGAAAAACCAGATCCAGGATAAAGTAAAGCTCGATCTTGACAAACAACAACGCGATTACCTGCTGAACCAGCAATTAAAAACAATCCAGGAAGAGCTTGGCGGTAGTCCGCATGAACAGGAAATCAATGACCTGAAAGCCAAAGCGGCGAAAAAGAAATGGACAAAGAAGATTGCGGAGATTTTTGACAAAGAGTTGAAAAAGTTGCAACGGATGAATCCGCAGGCGGCGGAGTATTCGATCCAGATGAATTACCTGGAAACCGTTGTCGAGCTGCCCTGGAACGAATTCACAAACGATGATTTCAACCTGAAAAAGGCCCAGAACATCTTGGATGAAGACCATTACGGTCTGGAAAAGATAAAAGAAAGGATCATAGAACATCTGGCGGTCTTAAAGCTGAAAAATGACATGAAATCGCCCATTTTATGTTTTGTCGGCCCCCCGGGTGTCGGTAAAACATCCCTGGGAAAATCGATTGCCCGGGCATTGGGACGAAACTACATTCGGGTCTCTTTAGGGGGGCTCAGGGACGAGGCCGAACTCAGAGGGCACAGGAAAACATATATCGGTGCCATGCCGGGCAGGATCATTCAAAGCCTTAGAAAAGCAGGGTCGGCGAACCCGGTATTTGTCCTTGATGAGGTGGATAAAGTCAGTGGGAACAATTTCCAGGGAGATCCACAGGCAGCCTTGCTTGAGATACTGGACCCGGAACAGAACTTCGAATTCTATGATAACTACCTGGAGATCAACTTCGATCTCTCGAGAGTGATGTTCATTGCCACCGCTAATAATATGTCGACTATTCATCCGGCACTCCGCGACAGGATGGAAGTAATCGACCTCAGCGGCTATCTTCTGGAAGAAAAAGTTGAAATTGCCCGCAAACACCTGATCCCAAAACAAATCAGGGAACACGGATTGAAAGAAAAGCATGTGGCATTCCCGAAAAAGACCATTGAAAAGATCATCGATGATTATACAAGGGAATCGGGCGTCCGGTCCTTGGAGAAGGTGATTGCGAAAATAGTCCGTAACAGGGCCCGCCTTGTGGCCATGGAAGAAGGTTACACTCCAAAATTATCCAACCAGGATATTGAGACGATCATGGGAGCGCCCAGGTACCAGAAAGATCGCGATTCCCGGATAGATGTACCCGGGGTGGTGACAGGCCTGGCGTGGACTGCCGCAGGAGGGGAGATACTATTTATAGAAGTCAGCCTCAGCAGAGGGAAGGGAAACCTTACCCTTACAGGAAACCTGGGGGATGTCATGAAGGAATCCGCTGCTATTGCTTTTGAATACCTGAAAGCACATACCGACAGCCTGGGAATCGATCCCGATGTATTTACCAACTGGAATGTGCACATCCATGTCCCGGAAGGCGCAACGCCAAAAGATGGACCATCGGCCGGGATTACGATGCTAACCGCCCTGGCTTCGGCGTTTACGCAGCGAAAAATCAGGCCCGAACTGGCCATGACAGGTGAAATTACCTTACGGGGAAAGGTTCTCCCGGTAGGAGGAATCAAGGAAAAGATCCTGGCTGCCAAAAGGGCAAAAATTAAAAACATCATCCTTTCCCAGGAGAACAGGAAAGATATTGAGGAGATCAAAAAAGAATACGTTGAAGGGTTAAATTTCATTTATATCGATAAAATGATTGATGTCATCGCACATGCCCTTCTGCCTGATAAAATAAAAAATCCGCTGGACTTCAGGATAAAGCCTGAGACATTTTCATCCTGATAATTGTAAAGGTCTCAGGGGCCGACTTTTTTCTTATCATTGCCATAAAATACCTGGAGATGAGAAGACTGGCATTTTATGGTCTGTTATTGGCAATGATTTCCTCTTGCGCGGAACAAAAGCCGGATGAGTCCGGCTTGACGGTATTCAGGTATAATGAATTCTCTAATATCAGTTCACTCGATCCGGCTTTTGCAAAAGATCAGGCAAGTATCTGGGCATGTAACCAAATCTACAACGGGCTGTTGCAACTGGATGAAGATCTCAATATCCTTCCTTGTATCGCTCACTCCTGGAATATAGATACAACCGGCCGGATCTATACTTTTTTTCTGCGAAACGATGTTTTTTTCCACGATCACCCTGCATTTCCCGGCGGAATTGGCAGGAAAGTGACTGCGCATGATTTTGTATATAGCCTGAAGCGATTGCAGGATCCAAAGCTGGCCTCTCCCGGCATCTGGGTACTGAACAAACTTGAAAAGGAAGATGGAGAACCGGCTATAGCCGCTTTAAATGATACGATCCTGCAAATAAGGCTCAAAGAACCATTTTCACCGTTTCCCGGCATCCTGACCATGATTTATTGCAGCGTTGTACCAAAAGAAGTCGTTGCTGAAAAAGGGATTGAATTCAGAATACACCCGACAGGAACCGGCCCTTTCCGTTTTAAAATGTGGAAAGAAAATGTCAAACTGGTTTTGGTAAAGAACACCGGTTATTTTGAAAAGGATTCAAATCAACAAAGGTTACCTTATCTTGATGCCATAGCCATATCATTTCTGATTGACAAACAGGCCGCCTTCCTGGAGTTTATCAAAGGCAACCTGGATTTCATTTCCGGTCTCGATCAGTCTTATAAAGATGAACTTTTAACCAAAGACGGACACTTAAAAGCCGGATATCAAGACAAGTTTATGATGATGACGGAACCCTTTCTCAACACTGAGTATGTGGGAATGCTGGTCGACAGTCTTACAGATGCCGGACGGAACAGTCCGTTGATGAATAAAAAGGTCAGGCAGGCCATTAATTATGGCATCGACCGGCGAAAGATGATCCGGTACATCAGGAACAACATTGGCGTCCCGGGGCTTCATGGGATTATACCTCCCGGTCTGCCGGCATTTGACTCAAGTGAGGTATTTTTCGACTACGATCCGCAAAAAGCACAGGCTTTAATCCGTGAAGCCGGTTACGGCCCGGCAAATCCTCTTCCGGCAATCACCCTCCATACTACGGCAGAATATACCGATATATTCAAATATATGCAGCATCAATTAAGCAGTTTGGGTATATCCGTAAAAATTGAAGTAAATCCGGCCGCAACGCTTATGCAACTAAAAGCCTATTCCAGGATCAATTTTTTCAGGGCCTCATGGATTGCCGATTATCCTGACGAAGAGAATTATCTCTCCTTGTTTGTCAGCACGAACGCTGCTCCGGCCGGCCCCAATTATACCCGATACAACAATCCGGTATTTGATTCTCTCTATAAAGCTTCACAGCTGGTCGGGGATCCGGTGATAAGAAAGGATATTTACCGGCAAATGAACGGTTTAGTGATGGAAGATGCGCCTGTGATCATTCTTTATTACGATCAGGTCGTAAGATTTTCATGGACTTATATTCAAAATCTTGGCACAAATCCCCTGAATATGCTGAATTTGAAAAGTGTTAAAAAAATTCAGGAAGAATGACGGCTGGCTGATGTACCTGATCAAAATCTTGCTACTTTTACATCTCTTCATCTTGAGATCATGGCTTTGTTTAACAATATAAGACTCAGAATAGCCGGTTATATTCTCCAAAAAGGGATTACATCGCTAAAAAGGAATAAAAAACTGGTCAGCCTGAATACAGCAGGTTCTGTCGGTCTTTTATTCGAACTCACCGATCATTCGGTATATTATGCCATTCAGGATTTTTTCCAGAAACTGCAGGAAAATAAAATAAAAGTCAAAGCCCTGGGATATTCCGGGACAAAAAATGCCACCAGCCAGTTTCTGCCGGTCTTATCATTCGATTTTATCAGTGGTAAAGATCTGAACTGGCTTTTGATCCCAAAAGCAAAATGTGTTACAGACTTTATCGAAACAGATTTTGACATCTGTATCAATATTGCTTCGGAAGATATTTTCCCTTTGAAATATATCGCGGGAATGTCGAAAGCCAAACTTAAAGCCGGAGCATATAACAATGTAGCCGCCGATGATAATTTTAAGGCGTTATCACAGATCTACGACATTATGCTAAAGTCGGAACCCATTCATAACCAGATATCTTTTCTCGGCATTATCAATGAATATTTATCAATTTTAAATTCAAAGGGCAATGTATGATTACCTAAAAGGAACCGGAGTTGCGGTTATCACACCCTTCCATGATTCCGGAAATATCGACTTCGGTTCATTTGAGAAAATCATAGAACACCTTATAACAGGTGGTATTAATTACATCGTTGCACTTGGAACCACCGGAGAATCAGCTGCTCTGTCAAAAGACGAAAAAGTTGCTGTGCTGGATTTTGTCATCGATACAGTGAACAAACGGGTGCCTGTCGTCGCCGGAATTGGCGGTAACAATACCCAGGAGGTGATCAATACGATCAAAGCCACCAATTTTGAAGGAATAGAGGCTATTTTATCCGTTTGCCCTTATTATAACAAACCGCAACAGAAAGGTCTTTACAACCATTATAAAGCTATATCCGGTGCCAGCCAGGTTCCCGTCATACTATACAATGTCCCGGGAAGAACCAGCGTTAACATCACTGCTGAAACCACACTTAAATTGGCTGCCGACTTCACCAATATCATCGGTATCAAGGAAGCTTCAGGCAACCTTATGCAATGTATGGAGATCATCAACAACAAGCCATCTGGTTTTTACGTCATTTCAGGAGATGATGGCCTGACCCTTCCATTGATCTCGCTGGGTGCCGATGGCGTGATTTCCGTTGTCGCCAATGCCTTCCCAAAACAAATGACCGAAATGGTCAATCTGTGCCTGAGAGGAAAATTTACCAAAGCCAGGGCCCTCCATTATAATTTATTGGGATTTACCAATGCACTGTTTATGGATGGTAACCCGTCAGGAATTAAAGCAGCCATGGAATTACTAGGTCTTTGCAAAAGCAATGTAAGGTTACCTCTTGCCAAGGTTAACAAGAACGTGCATTCTATGATTGCCGAACATACCGATTTTCTGGTCAAAAACCAGGTAGAACTATAGATTGATTTTTTATTATTCACCCGATGAACAAGTTCAGATTTTACAACACCGTTCTTATTCTGCTGTTGTTTGCATTCAATATCAGCACGTTCAGTCAAAATTCCGACAGTAAATCATTCCTTGACAGCCTTTATAATAATGAAATAGAACAATACTTCGGTTTTGACCTCCGGCAAGCTCAAGGTTTGGAGTACTTCGGTAAATTTATTTCTATTGATAAAGTAGACAACAACGGACGAGTTTTTGCCTATGCCAACAGGGAAGGATTCAGCAAATTTCTGGAAACGGGTTTGTCATTTGATTTGTTGCCTCATCCCGGCGATTTCTCCGGATATCTGAACATGAAAGAAAAGGTTGACATCCGCGAGATTTCCGAATGGGATTTCTATCCTACCTACGATGCCTATATTGACATGATGAACCAGTTTGCTGACCAATATCCTTCAATATGTCAACTGGTTACCATCGGGACCACCATCCAGGGAAGGCAAATCCTGGCAGTCAAGATATCCGACAATGTCGGGCTGAGTGAAAACGAACCACAGTTTTTGTACACTTCTTCAATCCATGGAGATGAGACGACAGGCTACATCTTAATGCTCCGGCTGGCCGATTATCTTTTGTCCAATTATAATATTGATCCGCGTCTGACGAATCTCGTGAATGAAATTGAAATCTGGATCAACCCGTTAGCCAATCCTGATGGTACCTATTTTGGGGGGAATAACACCGTTAACGGAGCCAGACGGTATAATTACAATGGGATAGACCTGAACCGGAATTTCCCGGATCCGGAAGACGGGCCTCATCCTGACGGGTATCCCTGGCAGACAGAAACGGTCCATTTCATGAACCTGGCACAAAATAACCACTTTGTCTCATCAGCAAATATACATGGCGGAGAAGAAGTTTGTAATTATCCCTGGGATACATGGAGCCGTCTTGCTGCTGATGATAGCTGGTGGCAATATGTTTGCCATGAATATGCCGACACCGCACAATTGCATAGCCCGGCTGGTTATATGTCTGATTTCGATGATGGTATTACAAATGGATATCAATGGTACACCATTTCCGGAGGAAGGCAGGACTATATGAATTATTTCCATCAGGCCCGAGAATTCACCCTCGAGATATCGGACCAGAAACTGCTTAGCCCGGGATTATTGCCAGCCTGGTGGGAATATAATTACAGGTCGTTGCTCAATTATTTGGAACAATCGATGTTTGGACTGCGGGGGACGGTCAGGGATTCTGTGACCGGCTGGCCGATAAGAGCCGAAGTCTATGCTGTGCTGCATGAGATCGACAGCTCGTGGGTCTATTCCAGCCTGCCTGCAGGGAATTATCACAGGCTTCTGCACGAAGGCACATACACAATTCGCTATTCGGCGCCCGGTTACGAAACCAAAGTCATTCAAAATGTCGAGATTGTAAACAGGCAGGCAACGATCCTGGATGTTAAACTGGTCCCGGAAGGAGTGGGAGGAATCAATAATCCCCGTGTGAGTAACCGAATTGATATATATCCGGTCCCTGTGACTAACGGTTATCTGAATTTCAAAACAGATCTGAATATTCGGAGTGTCTTCATTTATGATACCTCGGGTAAACTGTTAATACAAATAACAGAACCAATTAATGAAGGATTTCTGGATATACATTCCCTGAAAAATGGCATTTACTTCGCCGGGTTCTTTACGAACCAGGGATTTGGGTTCAAGAAAATTGCCGTAATGCGATAGGATAAATATCTATCCCAGCCTGATCCCAATCCCTAAAACCACCCTGAAAAAAATCAGGGCCAGTATCAGAATACCGGTTGCTATCCATGCAATCCCCGGCTTTTTCTCTTCTTCTTCGAAATAAAGTTCATTATGGCCTGAAAAAGTAAATAGCACAGCCAAAACAGAAATGACCAGGGTAAAGAGTATAAACGTGTCGTAAAAAACCAGGCGGGGCTGGCGGACCAGGATCATTATGATATTTCCGGTCAGAAAGGGCCAGAACACCTGTGAAAGAATGAAGGCCAGCCTGTTTCCGGTATTAATTTCATTAAAGTAGGAGTTGGCGGAAAACAGGAATGGTTTTGTTGCAATCATCCCGGCAATCACCAGCAGGAAAATTGAAAGGATGGAATACAATAGCCGTCCTGTATCCATTATATACATCCAGCTGATCACGTGTCCGACACCAGTTTCAAACAAAGTACCCACGAGCATCGCCCCGAAGAGCATATTAACGCCGTGCAGAAATCCCCATAAAAAGAAGATTTTAAATGTAACCGGAGATTCTTTAAGTTTATGGTAGATGATCAGGCAAATAACACCCAGAATGAAATTGACAAGAGGCCCTGCTGAAAAAATGGTTTTCACCGAATCGTGGTACCAGGCTTCAGGGCTTATATTAAAGTATATCTCAAAGTAATATACCGTGGCGGGATAATTGAAAAAACCGGCGGCAATCACGGTAACTGCCTGTGAAATGAAAAACAACGCCAGGTACGACATGATAAAAAAGACGGTGGAGTTGATTGTAATCAACGCATTATGCCGACGTTTCGCTTTGCCGCTCTTGAATTTTATCACCGCATTTTTAAAATAGACCTTCCACGAGAATTTGGTCCGCACCTGTATGCGCTGAAGTCTTTTTTCTTCTTTTAGCCTTTGGGTTTCCAGTTTCTCCAGTTGCCACTGCTTTTTTCTTCTTTCAATTGCCTCTTTTACTTCCTTTTCTTTCTCCAGCCTGGCCATTATAGCCATTTGCTTCATTTCTTCTTTCAGCGCGGCTTTCCGTTCTTTGTCGGCTCTTTTATCAGCTTTGGCTTTAATTTTGAACTGTTTCTTTTCCTGTATCCTGAATTCCCGGAGCCGGGCTTCAGCAAGTTTTTTTTCATCTGTTTCCCGGATAAGCTGTTGTTTTATCTGTTGCTTCAATTGCTTTTTGCGGTGCCGCATAAAGCGAAGTCGCCTGTATATCTTATAAACAGAAGAATAGTTTCTTTTTTTATGAGATATGCCAGGCGACATCAGGGATCTTTAAAGAATTAAGATCGTGCTGGTTCAGAAAACCTGCATGGCTTTGATCTTTCCATCGGAATATTCACCAGCATCGAGTTTCTGTTTGACTTTCTCAAAGGCACTAATAGTATATTCCACATCCTCAAGTGTGTGCACTGCTGTAGGTATAAGCCGGAGCATGATTACGTCTTTTGGGACAACGGGGTAAACCACGATAGAGCAGAATATATTGTATTTTTCCCTCAGGTCGTACGTTATTTGAGTGGCTTCGCTTACGCCGCCGGTAAAGTAGACAGGAGTTACAGGAGATTCTGTTTTTCCGATGTTGAATCCCTTTTCCCTTAATCCTTTTTGCAGTGCGTTGACGATTGTCCAGAGTCTTTCTCTGTGCTGCGGTTCTTTGCGCATGATCTCAAGCCTTTTTAACGCGCCAATGGTCATAGCAACAGGCAAGGACTTGGCATATATCTGTGATCTTAGATTATACATTAAGTACTTGATAATACCTTTATCGGAAGCTATAAATGCCCCGATCCCGGCAAAAGCCTTCGCAAAAGTGGCAAAGTAAACGTCGATCTCATCCTGAACACCCAGGAATTCACCGGTTCCCTGGCCTGTTTTGCCCATGGTTCCAAAACCGTGTGCATCGTCGACCAGTAATCTGAAATTATAATTCTTTTTGAGTGCGACGATCTCGCGCAGGTTTCCCAGATCACCGGCCATCCCGTATACCCCTTCGGTTATAACCAGAATACCACCACCGGTTTCATCGGTGATTTTAGTTGCCCGTTGCAACTGTTTTTCGAGGCTCTGCATATTATTATGAGGATACACAAACCGTTTTCCGATATGTAAAAGCATACCATCGATGATACAGGCGTGCGCTTCCGAATCATAAACAATGACATCTTTACGGTCAACAAGGGATTGAATAATGGATACCATCCCCTGGTATCCGAAATTTAGAAGGTAGGCGGCTTCCTTACCCACAAACTCTGCTACTTCTTTCTCGAATTGTTCATGGTATTTTGTTTGCCCCGACATCATTCTCGCGCCCATCTGGTAGGCCAGTCCGAACCGGGCCGCTGCATCGGCATCTGCCTTGCGGATCTCCGGATGGTTGGCCAGTCCGAGATAATTATTCAGGCTCCAGACCAGCCTTTCTTTTCCGTTGAAAGTCATTTTATCGGAGATATCACCCTCCAGTTTCGGAAACATGTAATAACCATGAGCTGATTCGTAATACTTACCCAATGGCCCCATCTTATTGGCAATTTTTTCGAAAATATCCACGTCTTTGATATTAAAAGTTAATGATTGAATGATAAATTCCGGCCGCTAAATTATTAATTATTCATGTAGAATTCATTGAATGGCACAGGATAATAATTGATTAACCGGAGCGTTATTCAGATAATCAATTTTTTGTACTTTTGCACGATGTTTTTCAACCGCCTGAATATTCTCCTGGTTATTGCTGTACTTGTGCTGGCTGGATGCGGTAAGCACCAGAAACTACTGAAAAGTACCGACAATGAGGCTAAATATGCAGCCGCCATCGGTTATTATGAAAATAATGATTATTACCGCGCCCTGCAAATATTCCAGCAATTGATCAACTTCTACCAGGGCACCGATAAGGCCGAAAAAATGCAGTTTTATTATGCATACTGCTATTACCATCAGCGCGATTACGTACTGGCCAGTTATTATTTTAAACGTTTTGTTACGAATTATCCCAGGAGCCCCATGGCAGAAGAGGCTATGTACATGAATGCCTATTGCTATTTTCTGGATTCACCGCCTTCTAACCTGGATCAGACCAATACTTTCACGGCCCTTAAAGAATTGCAGCTTTTCATTAATTATTATCCAAAGAGCGAAAGGGTAGAAGAAGCTACACGGCTGATCGATCAGCTTCATGCAAAGCTTCAAAGGAAAGACCTGGATATTGCCAATTTGTACCAGAAGATGCGACTGTATGAATCAGCCATTACAGCCTATAACAACATCCTTAAAGATTATCCGGACACACAATTTAAGGAGGTCATTTTGTTCTCCATTTTCAAATCTCATTATAATTTTGCACAGAACAGCATCGCTTCAAAACAGGGAGAAAGATACCAATCTGCTTTGGATGCATATAATGAATTGGTTTTCCAGTTCCCTGAATCAAAGTATATCAGGGAAGCGGCGCCGATGAACAGGAATTTGCAAAACGAGATAAAAAACTATCAGCAATTACAATCACAAATCTCAACAAATAATTAATTTAATGGATTATAAGAAAGTTAAAACCGATCTTGAAGCCATAACCCGGGATACCCGGAAGTTCAGCGAGCAGACATCCAATATTTACGAAACGGCGGTGATCATTTCAAAAAGATCAAACCAGATCGCCCTCGAGATCAAAGATGAGCTCGGTAAGAAGATAGAAGAGTTTACGACCACCAACGACAATCTTGAGGAAGTATTTGAAAATAAGGAACAAATTGAGATTGCCCGTTTTTATGAGCGGCTTCCCAAACCAACCCTGATTGCCGTGAACGAATATCTGAACGATCAGATATATTACAGAAATCCTCACAGGGAAGTCAAACGGAAGAAAGCCAATTAGTCTGACTGATGCTGAAAGGGAAAAAGATCGTCATCGGCGTCACCGGAAGTATTGCCGCATTCAAGGTTCCTGCCCTCATCCGGCTTTTTAAAAAGGAAGGGGCAGAAATCAAGGTAATGATGACGAAAGCAGCGACAGATTTTGTCACCCCGCTTACTCTTTCCACATTATCTGAAAATCCGGTTATCATAGAACCTTTCGATCCAGTAGACGGATCCTGGAACAGCCATGTGGACCTAGGGCGATGGGCTGATCTCTACCTGCTGGCCCCGGTATCAGCCAATACACTGGCAAAAATGGCCGGTGGAATTGCCGATAACTTTTTTCTTACAGCCTGCCTTTCGGCGAAATGCCCTGTTTTCTTTGCCCCGGCTATGGACCTGGATATGTATAAACATCCGGCGACCATGAAAAATATCCAGATCCTTCAATCCTACGGCAATCAACTTATCGAACCGTCGGTCGGAGAGCTGGCCAGCGGATTATGCGGCGCCGGCCGAATGGAAGAACCGGAAAATATTTTCGGTCTTGTCAAATCCTATTTTGAAAATAAAACCGGACCATTATCAGGGAAGAGAGTCCTGGTTACAGCCGGACCCACTCATGAAGCTATCGATCCGGTGCGGTATATCGGAAATCACTCCTCCGGGCTGATGGGATTCTCACTGGCAGAACAGGCAGCCGAAGCCGGCGCTATCGTTACACTCATCTCCGGTCCGACAGACCTGAAACTGGCCGGTTCATCCATCGAAAGGATCAACGTGACCAGCGCCGCCGAGATGCACCACGAATGCCTCGCCGCCAGCAAAGAATCCGACATCATCATCATGGCTGCCGCTGTGGCAGATTTCAGACCTGTCAGCACCTCATCCCAAAAAATTAAAAAGTCGGGCAATTCATTCCTGTTAGAACTTATCCCGACAAAAGATATCCTGACCGAAATATCTGCAAACAGAAAACCGGGGCAGGTTATTGCCGGCTTTGCACTGGAAACGGAAAATGAAATTGACCATGCAACCGAAAAACTGGTGAAAAAGAATCTGGACCTGATCATACTGAATTCTATGCGCGAAGAGGGGAGCGGCTTTAAAACCCCCACCAACAAAGTCTCCATTCTCTTCAAATCCGGTCAGATAAAACATTATCCATTAAAAAGTAAAAAAGAAGTTGCCTGTGATATCATTGAAGCTATTTCTTCAATGATATGATTTTGTTATTTTTACACTAAGTCAATTAAATAAAGACTTTATGAAAAGAATCATAATCATGCTCTTTTTGCTTGCTTCTGTCATACAGTCGTACTCACAAGAGTTCTATTGCAATGTCGATGTCACCAGCAAACAAATACAGAGTTCCGATAAAAGAATTTATGAATCCATGCGGAATGCTATTTACGAATTCATGAACAACCGCCAATGGACCAATTATAATTATAAATTCAATGAGAAACTGGAGTGTTCCATTCTGATCAATGTTGTTGAAAGAGCTTCGACCGAATTGTTCCGTTGCGAAATGACCATCGCCTCCAGGCGACCCGTTTTTAACTCCAACTACAATTCCCCATTGTTCAACTTTATTGACAAAAACGTTGATTTTGAATATATTGAAAACCAACCCCTGGATTTTAACACCGGGACATTTTCATCCAATCTCACATCGATACTTGCCTACTATGCCTATATCATGCTCGGGCTTGATTTTGACACGTTTCAGTTAAATGGCGGAAATCCCTATTATGAAGCGGCTCTGAGCATCGTCAATGCGGCATCCACTTCAAGTTATACAGGCTGGAATTCAGCGGAAGGCAATAAAAACAGGTTCTGGCTGGTGGAAAACCTGACCAACCCTGCCTATACAGGTATCAGAAGTTTTTATTACGATTATCATATGAAGGGATTGGACATAATGTATGAAAAACCGGAAGAGGGGAGAAAAGCAATACTGCAATCGCTTGGCTACCTTCAGCAGGTGAAACAATCACGCCCCGGTTTGTTCTTCCTGCAAATTATCTCCGATGCAAAAAGGGATGAGTTTGTCAATGTTTTTTCGGAAGGATTACCGACTGAAAAAACAAATGCAGTGAAGATCCTCAATGAACTTGATCCTTCCAATGCCATGACGTACCAGAAGATTATCCAGAATTAAAAGCCACGTAAATGCTGACTCATCTCTCGATATCAAATTACACCTTAATTGACCGGCTTGATATTGAGTTCCATAATGGTTTTTCAGCAATTACAGGTGAGACAGGTGCCGGCAAATCGATCCTGCTCGACGCACTTGACCTGGTTCTGGGCAAAAGGGCCGAATCCCAGGTCCTTTTGGATCCCTCCAAAAAATGTGTCGTGGAGGCATCTTTCGTTATTGGAAAATACAATCTGGGCCCTTTCTTTCTTTCCAATAGTCTGGATTATGATGAAGAATGTATTCTTCGCCGTGAAATTCATCCGAACGGAAAATCGAGGGCCTTTATTAACGATACTCCCGTAACCCTGCTTCAAATGAAAGCACTGGGTGATCAACTGGTGGATATCCATGCGCAGCATGCAACCACATCCTTGCAGGATCCTTTGTTTCAATTGTCTGTACTGGATGGTTATGCAAACCTGAATGAGCAACTTCATCAATTTCGGGAACGATTCCTGGCACTGCGAAATCTCAGGGATCATAAAGAAATGCTGCTGGATGAGGAGCGAAAGGCCAGGTCATCAATGGATTACAGGCAGTTTTTATTCGATGAACTGAATGCTGCTGCTCTGCAGTCCGATGAACAGGAATCGCTGGAAGAAAGACTGAAACTGGTCTCCAATGCTGAAGAGATAAAAAATACGCTATACTTCATACAAGGAATTCTTAATGAGGATGATAACAGCATCCTTAACCAGCTGACCCATGCCGAATCCCAACTTAATAAAATCGAAGGATATTATCCACCGCTGAAACAAATAGCAGAACGGCTCAGGTCCAATCTCATCGATATTAAGGATATTAATTTGGAGATCAGTAGATTAGATGAAGATGTTGAATTCAGCCAGGAATTAATGAATGACTTACAAGCCCGGCTTGATCTGATTTATAAATTACAACACAAACACCAGGTCACAAATAACGGGTCTTTGATCGAAATTCAGAATACCCTGAAGCAACAACTGGAATCATTCACCTCTCTGGAAGAAAAAATAAATGAAACCGGAAAACAGATCCTGGCTATGGAATCGGCCCTTGATGAAGCAGCATCTTTATTGACCGCTGCCCGCCGGAAGACCTTTCCTGAACTGGAAAAAGAGATTCTGGGGTATTTGCGGACCATGGGCATGCCGGATGCACAATTTGAGATCCGGTGGAACCCGTCGCCTGAGATGACAATCTTCGGCCGCGATAATATTGAATTCTATTTCAATGCCAACCTGGGCCATTCATTGAAGCCCCTGTCCGAGATAGCGTCGGGAGGAGAACTTTCGAGGGTAATGCTGGCAATAAAGACAGTCTTATCCGGAAAAAAATCGTTGCCGACCATAATTTTCGATGAAATTGACAGCGGCTTGTCGGGTGATATTGCCGGCAAAGTGGGAGATGTCATGAGGGATGCGGCAAAACGAATACAGATCATTACCGTAACGCATCTTCCGCAAATTGCAGGCAAAGCAAGGCACCATTATTCAGTATTCAAGAATACGGTCCGTGATGTCACTTTCTCCAATATCAAATACCTTGATAATCAGGAACGAATAGCAGAGCTTGCGAAACTCATCGGAGGCAGGGAGACAACCGATGCCTCGATGGCAGCAGCAAAAGAATTGATCAATTAGTTTAACTTTAAAATCAACGATTATGGCATATAACTTACTCAAAGGAAAGAAAGGAATCATTTTCGGTGCACTCGATGAAAAATCGATTGCCTGGCAGGTGGCCGTTAAAGCATTCGAGGAAGGCGCTGAGTTTACTCTTTCCAATACTCCCACGGCCATTCGTTTCGGTACCATTGACGACCTGGCGAAAACCTGCAATACGATTGTTATTCCAGCGGATGCAACGAAGGTAGAAGATATTGAGAATGTTTTTGAGAAATCGATGGAAAGGTTCGGCGGAAAGGTTGACTTCGTCTTACATTCTATAGGTATGTCGATGAACGTCAGGAAAAAGAGGGTGTATAACGAAGTGGACTATGATTATTTCAAGACTACTTTGGATATTTCCGCTTTGTCGTTTCATAAAATTATTCAGGTGGCCTACCGGTTAGATGCAATCAAGGAATGGGGCTCCGTAGTCGCATTATCGTATATTGCCGCACAAAGGACACTCTATGCTTATAACGACATGGCAGATGCCAAAGCCCTGCTGGAGTCTATTGCCCGAAGTTTCGGCTACATTTACGGCCGGGAAAAGAAGGTTCGGATCAATACAATTTCACAATCTCCAACTATGACCACAGCCGGAAGCGGGGTAAGGGTAATGGGCGGGCTGATGGATTTTACAGAAAGAAACTCACCGCTGGGCAATGCCACTGCGGAAGAGTGCGCCAATTATTGCATCACCTTGTTTTCTGACCTGACCCGCAAGGTGACTATGCAGAACCTGTACCATGACGGTGGTTTTTCATCAATGGGTATGAGTCTGAAGGCGATGACTATGTACAACAAAAGCTTTAACTGCGAGCATTGTTAAGATTTTTCAGCTTAAACCAGCGTCATACAAATAATATTTTATATTTGTTAAGGAATTAAATACCTGATCTCAACCAAATCCATTAATACTATGATTAGTTTTCAGTTAGATACCAAGCAGCAGGAGATCATCGAAAAGTACAGAGATTTCACAAAACGTTGGATCATACCTAACCGGATGAAATACGACGAACTGGCCACATTCCCCTGGGATATTGTCAAAGCCGCATATGATGAAAAGATCATAAATGCCTCCATGCCCGTTGAATATGGCGGTCATGGTCATAGCATTTTTGAAGGAGCCATTGCATCGGAAGAGCTCGGATACGGCTGTACAGGCATTGGCATCTGCATCGATGCGAGTACACTGGCACTTACACCCCTTTTGTTGATGGGTTCCGATGAACAGAAAAAAAGAATTTTCGGGGAGATCAATGAAAAAAAGGGCGTTGCTGCTTATGCGCTCACCGAGCCGGTTGCAGGATCGGATGTTCAGGGAATAAAATCCACAGCCATCAAAAAAGGTGATAAATATATTCTTAACGGACACAAAAGGTTCATTACCAATGGGGAAGTTGCAGAATATATTACTGTTTTTGCCCTGGCCGATCCGGAGCGTGGTTCGCGGAGCCTTAGCGCATTTGCCGTTCCGGGAAATTCCCCCGGCGTTACAATGGTTTCCAGGCTGGAAAAGATGGGGCAGCGGGCTTCTGTTCAAAATGAGATCAAATTTGAGAACGTTGAAGTTCCGGCGTCTAACCTGATCGGTGGAGAGGGTTACGGCTTCCTGATTGCCATGAAAACATTCGACAGGACTCGGACAGGCGTTGCTTCCGCCGCAGTCGGAAATGCGCAATCGGCTTTTGATTATTCCAGGGAGTGGGCTAAGAAGCGTATTCAGTTCGGACATCCCGTAACCAATCTCCAGGGTGTTTCGTTCATGCTGGCCGATATGGCTACGGAAATCGAAGCTGCCCGGATGCTGGTATGGCGCGCAGCCTGGGCATATGATACCCAGCAAAAAGACTTTTCGAAACTTTCAGCCATGTCAAAATATTTTGCAACCGATGTGGCCATGAAAGTAACCACCGATGCCGTCCAGGTGATGGGAGGGGAGGGGTATTCAAAAGAACACCCGGTAGAAAAGATGATGAGGGACGCGAAACTCTCGCAAATCTATGAAGGGACCAACCAGGTGAACCGGTTGGTCGTCTCCAAACATATCCTGAAATAACCGGATTCTTTAATTAAAAGGTATAACGTGTATCGTAAATAAGCCTGTCGGCGATATGCCGGCGGGCTTCTCTCACATCAACAGGCGCTACGCGGGTGAATATTTCGACAGCACGCGTCAGCCTTTCCAGCCTCTCGCCTTCTTCCGTTGAGTTGAGCGCATCCTTGGCCGATTTGGCTATCCTGGCAGAAGCATCATAAACAAATACATCCAGGATGTCCTGGTATATCTGGATGTGTTTCTCATCAAAAAACTTCTGCATTTTATCCACCCTGAGCAGAGTCGACTCAGCCATGTAAATTTGCATCATGATATCGGCTACATTCATCATGATTTCCTGTTCATTGATGAGATTCTTCCTGTACCGTTCAGCAAATGCATGAATAACAAGCAATACTGTCTTTTTAAAATTCCGGATATAATGATATTTTTCTTCGAAATAGTTATCAAACTCGGTATCAGAATCTTCTAACGAGTCGATGGAATCAAAGATGGCTTTGGCTTTTCCAAAAAGATCAAAATCACCCTTCTGGGCCTTTTTAATGGCTGTATCGGCAGACAGCAGGCGGTTGATCTCATTGGTCCCTTCAAAGATCCTGTTGATCCTGGAATCGCGGTAAGCCCTGTCGATCGGCGCTTCGGCAGAATAGCCCATACCTCCGTATATCTGGACCGCTTCATCGACAACATAATCCAGCGCTTCAGAGCCATAAACCTTTAGCATGGCACACTCCACCGAAAACCTGGCAATTGCTTCTATTTCCGCTTTCCCTTTTTCCAATCCTGACTTCAGGTTAATTTCTGCAGCTTCTTCAATATTCTTGCTGGTACGGTAAACGGCCGATTCATTCGTAAAGGTCCGGATGACCTGCTCTGCCAGCTTATATTTAATAGCGCCGAAATTTGAGATCAACGAACCGAACTGTTTTCTTTCATTTGCATAATTAACTGACTGGTTAATAGCTCTTTTAGCAGCACCCAGGACAATTCCCCCCAGTTTTATACGACCCATGTGGAGAATGCTCAGGGCGATCCTGAATCCTTCTCCCGGCTTTCCCAGCAGGTTCTCAACCGGAACTTTCACATCATTGAAAAATATCTGGCGGGTCGACGATCCTTTAATACCCATTTTGTTTTCTTCCGGGTTCATGCTGATACCGGGAAGATTGCTCTCCACGATGAATGCACTGAGGACCCTGTCGTTATCGATCTTGGCAAAAACGGTCAGGACATCGGCAAAACCGCCATTGGTGATCCACATTTTCTGCCCGTTGAGGATATAATGTTTTCCGTCGTCCGATAATGTGGCTTTTGTTCTGCCGGAGTTTGCATCTGAGCCTGCATTGGGTTCGGTCAGGCAATATGCCGCAATCCACTCTCCGGTAGCTAATTTTGGTAGATATTTCCGTTTCTGGTTTTCATTACCATAATAAACAATTGGCATGGTACCTATCCCCACATGGGCGGAGTAGGCCACGGTGAAAGAATAACCGGCGCCCAGGGCTTCATTTGCTCTCATGGCCGTAATAAAAGACTGACCAAATCCTTCATATTCTTCCGGGATGGAAATAGCCAGCAATCCCAGCTCGCCAGCCTTAGCCAGCAGTTTTGGCATCAATCCGAGTTCCTGTTTATCAATCCTGTCGAGCATGGGAAAGACTTCCGATTCAAGGAAATCATCACACGTTTGTGTAATCATCTTTTGCTCTTCATTAAACTCTTCGGGAATAAAAATGTGTTCTGCAATGACTTCTTTGACCAGAAAATCCCCTCCGGTGATGTTTTTGTTTTCGTCCATGAAATCCTGTTTTAAAATTTTGAGGCAAATATAGTCAAATATTTAAGGTTGAAGTAATGACATATTTATTTGATATTAAATGACTTAACTATGGATTTACCCGTCAGTCAAGTCATTTAATGTCAAAACTGTGAAATATGGAAAGAATTTGATTAGCCGGATCAGGATTTGATGACAGCGATTTTCATATCATCAGCTTCCTTGTCATAATCGACCTGGATGATGGACCCCGGGTCAAGCTTCGTCCTGATAATCTCTTCAGCCAAAGGATCTTCCAGGTATTTCTGGATGGCTCTTTTGAGTGGTCTGGCGCCAAACTGGGCATCCCAGCCTTTCTCGACGATATAATCTTTGGCCTGGGCAGTCAACTGGATTGTAAAGCCCAGTTCTTCAACGCGTTTGAACACATATTTGAGTTCGATATCGATGATTTTATGAATATCCTCCAGTTCCAGCGAGTCGAAGATGATGACGTCGTCGATCCTGTTAAGGAATTCAGGGGCAAAAGTTTTCTTCAGGGCACTTTCGATCACACCACGGGCAAAATTCGAACGGGATTGCCGTTTTGCCGATGTTGAAAAGCCGATCCCTTCTCCAAAGTCTTTCAATTGCCGTGATCCAATGTTGGACGTCATGATGATGATCGTATTCTTGAAGTCGACTCTGCGGCCCATGCTGTCGGTCAGCATGCCGTCGTCCAATACCTGGAGAAGCAGGTGGAATACATCGGGATGGGCCTTTTCGATTTCATCCAGCAAGACGATCGAGTAGGGTTTTCTTCTCACTTTTTCGGTCAACTGGCCGCCTTCTTCATATCCGACATATCCCGGAGGTGCTCCCACGAGACGGGAAACAGCGAATTTTTCCATGTATTCGCTCATATCCACCCGTATCAGGGCATCTTCGGAGTCGAAAAGATATTTGGCCAGAATTTTCGCCAGGTGGGTTTTTCCAACGCCGGTAGGGCCAAGGAAAATGAGGGAACCGATCGGTTTTTTGGGATCTTTTAAACCGGCCCTGTTCCTTCGAATGGCTTTGACGACCTTTTTAATGGCTTCGTCCTGGCCAATGACTGAACCGGCAAGTTCTTCCTCCATATTAACCAGGCGGTTGCTTTCATTTCTGGCAATTCGCTGGACCGGTATGCCGGTCATCATAGCGATGACCTCTGCGACGTTATCTTCTGTCACTATTTCACGGTTGATCCTGGATTCTTCGTCCCACTTCTTTTTAGCGATAGCAAGGCTGTCCTGGAGTTTGCGTTCCATATCGCGGTATTCGGCAGCCTCTTCAAACTTCTGGCTGTTGATTGCCCGTGTTTTTTTCTGCCTGACCTCTTCGATCCGGCCTTCAATACTTATTATATCGCTTGGGACGTGGATATTTGTGATATGGACCCGTGCTCCGGCTTCGTCCAGGGCATCGATGGCTTTATCAGGCAGGTAACGGTCTGTGATATAGCGGTTAGTGAGTTGCACACAGGCATGTATTGCATCATCAGAATACTTGACAAGATGATGGTCTTCATACTTCTCCTTGATATTATTAAGGATCTGGAAGGTCTCTTCGGTTGTAGTGGGATCAACCAGTACTTTCTGAAAACGCCGCTCAAGTGCGCCATCTTTTTCAATATATTGCCTGTATTCGTCGAGGGTAGTTGCGCCGATGCACTGCAGTTCGCCGCGGGCGAGAGCCGGTTTGAACATATTGGATGCGTCGAGGGAACCGGAAGCGTTACCGGCCCCAACGATCGTATGGATCTCATCGATAAACAGGATTATATCCGGGTTCTTTTCCAATTCATTAAGCACTGCTTTCATTCGTTCTTCAAATTGTCCGCGGTACTTGGTACCGGCTACCAGAGAAGCCAGATCAAGTGAAATGATGCGTTTGTCGAACAGTGCCCGCGATACTTTCCTTTTCACGATGCGGTCGGCAAGGCCTTCGGCTATCGCAGATTTGCCCACGCCCGGCTCTCCGATCAGGATCGGATTGTTCTTTTTGCGCCGGCTTAGTATCTGGGCTATCCTTTCCAGTTCCTTTTCACGGCCAACGATTGGGTCAAGGCGTCCTTCCTCGGCAGCTTTGGTTATATCCCGGCCAAAATTATCCAGCACCGGTGTCTTTGATTTCGAATCGGATTGTTTCCGTGTGGTACTCCCGAACATCCTGCCGGCTTCTTCTGACTCTTCATCCTGAGGATCACCCGGCAGTTCATTCCGGGGAGCGGGTTTATCGTCAGATCCTTTCACTTCATGCATTTTCTTCAGCTCCTCCCTGACCAGGTCGTAATCGATCCCATTTTTTTCGAAAAATTTTGTGACGATATTTTCTTCATCCCGCAGAATGGAAAGCAGAAGATGCTCGGTGCCAATTAATTCGCTATTGAACATTTTGGCTTCCAGGTAGGTGATCTTCAGGGCACGCTCAGCCTGTCGGACCAGCGGCAGATTATCCGTATGATGCAATGTTTCTTCAGGACTGGCGACCGCTTTTTCAATCATTTTTCTGATCTCATTCAGATCCATCCCGAAATACCTCATCAATTGGACCGCAAGGCCTTCGCCTTCTCTTAAAATACCCAGTAACAGGTGTTCCAGTCCGATATAATTATTACCAAGACGGATCGCTTCTTCACGACTGTATGTCAGAACATCTTTGACCCTCTGGGAAAATTTTGCTTCCATTCTTTAAATTATGAAACGATTCGACAAAATTAGCTAAAATCAGCCCATTAACATAAACCGGACCATCATTATACCTCTGTCAGTTATCTCCCCGGAAATGTTATACGGATAAAATAAACATCGGTTATGCTATAAAGTTCATCCGTAAAACAATACTTTCAACCTTAAACAAAACTACTATTCAAACTTTGAAGTTGATTTATAAGTTATGAATAATATAAACAGAATCCTGTTAGTAATAAATAGTAATAAAAATAGGTACCCCAGGTGATTTCGGCAATGAAAAATTAGTACCTTCGCATCATAGCAGAAGATAATTTAAAATGTTGATTATGAATGATTTAAATGATGGCGCATTATCACCTGAGAACAAAATAATTAAAGTCAATATCGAGAGCCAGATGAAATCGGCCTACATCGATTATTCGATGTCGGTTATTGTATCCAGGGCTCTTCCCGATGTCAGGGACGGATTGAAACCGGTACACAGGAGGGTTTTATTCGGGATGCTGGATTTGGGCGTCCTTTCTAACAGGCCTTACAAGAAATCAGCAAGAATTGTCGGGGAGGTATTAGGAAAGTACCATCCGCATGGCGACTCATCGGTTTATGACGCCATGGTGAGAATGGCACAGGAATGGTCATTGAGATACCCGTTGATCGACGGGCAGGGAAACTTCGGATCAATCGACGGTGATAACCCTGCTGCCATGAGGTATACAGAAGCACGTCTGCGAAAAATTGCGGAAGAACTTCTCGAAGACATAGATAAAAACACGGTTGATTTTCAGCTGAATTTTGATGATTCGCTGGAGGAGCCCAAAGTATTGCCGGCTAAAATCCCGAACCTGCTGGTAAACGGCGCTTCCGGGATTGCTGTCGGTATGGCAACCAATATGCCCCCTCACAATCTTGCCCAGGTCATAGACGGGACCATTGCTCTTATTGATAACCGCGACATCACGATTGAGGAGCTGATGCAATATATCAAAGCACCTGATTTTCCAACCGGGGGTATCATATATGGGTACGAAGGTGTCAGGGAAGCTTTTGAAACCGGCCGGGGCCGGATTGTCGTACGGGGCGAAGCGAAAATCGAACCTACACCCGGCGGGAAGGAAAAAATCATTGTGACCAGTATCCCATACATGGTCAACAAAGCAGAGATGATCCGGCGGACGGCAGAAATCATCAATGACAAGAAGATTGAAGGCATTGTCGACATCAGGGACGAATCGGACCGGAACGGCCTCCGGATTGTTTACGAACTGAAGAGAGATGCGGTTGCCAACGTGATATTAAACAAGCTGTACCAGATGACAGCCCTGCAAACGGCGTTCAATGTCAACAATGTTGCCCTAGTTCACGGTAAACCCAAGACCCTCAACCTGAAGGAACTGATTCACTACTTTGTCGAGCACAGGCATGAAGTGGTGATCAGAAGAACAAGGTATGATCTTGACCAGGCTGAAAAACGCGCTCATATCCTTGAAGGATTACTGATTGCTCTAGACCACCTGGATGAAGTGATCGCCCTGATCCGTGCCAGCCGGACGCCGGATGAAGCCAGGGATGGACTGATGCGTGAATTTCAGCTTACGGAGATACAGGCCAAAGCCATCCTTGAGATGAGGCTGCAACGTCTGACAGGCCTTGAGCGGGATAAAATAAAACTTGAATACGAGGAACTTCAGAAACAAATTGCCTATTTACGCCAGGTCCTTGCCGACGAATCGCTCCGGATGAAAATCATTAAGGATGAGCTGACCGAAATCAAGGATAAATACGGGGATGAGCCTCGTACAACGATTGAGTATACGGCAGAGGACTTCCGGATGGAAGATGTTATCCCGGAAGAGGAGGTGGTCATTACCATTTCTCATCTTGGCTATATAAAACGCACGCCACTGGCCGAATACCGGCGTCAGAACAGGGGTGGGAGGGGAGCCCGGGGCAGTGACCTGAGAGGGGAGGACTTCCTCGAACACTTATTTGTCGCTAATACCCATAATTATATGCTGCTCTTCACCGAAAAGGGGAAGTGTTTCTGGTTGAGGACCTATGAAATTCCTGAAGGGGCGAAGAACAGCAAAGGAAGGGCGATCCAGAACCTGATCAACATAGAGACCGACGATAAGGTAAGGGCCTTTATAAAGATTAAAGATCTAACGGATGAGAACTACCTGTCTTCCAACTATATAATACTTTGCACCCAACGCGGAATCATCAAAAAAACAACGCTGGAGGCGTTTTCGAGGCCACGGCAGGCCGGTATTATCGCTATCACAGTCAACGAAGGCGACCAGTTGCTGGCAGCCAAGCTGACCAACGGCACCAATGAAGTGATGCTGGCTTTGAGGAGTGGGCGCGCCATCCGGTTTAATGAAAGCAATGTCAGGCCAATGGGTCGAAATGCTGCCGGTGTCAAGGGTATAACCCCGGGAAAGAGCAACGATGAGGTTATTGGTATGATATGCGTGGAAACCGAGAATTTTGACGTGTTGGTTGTATCGGAGAACGGATACGGCAAAAGGTCGAGCCTGGCCGACTACAGGATAACCAACCGTGGGGGCAAAGGTGTTAAAACGATCAATATCACGCAAAAAACCGGAAGCCTGATTGCAATTAAAGAGGTGAGCGATTCCGACGACCTGATCATTATCAATAAATCGGGCATACTTATCCGATTAGCTGTAAAAGAGTTACGGGTAATGGGCAGGGCAACCCAGGGAGTAAGGCTGATCAATCTCCGTGACGAAGACGCCATTGCTTCTGTGGCAAAAGTTGAGGTTGACGAGTCGGAAACAGACGATGCCGATTATGATATCGATCCTGGCAGTGAACCGGAAAACGGCGAAACAACCGAGTAAATTGGCAAAATAATTGCTTGATTTAATAATATTGATAATTTTGTTAATGATTTAACAACTAATAAAATAGCATTACGTATGAAAAACTTAATCCTGACAGTGACCGCAATGATGTTAGTTGCTGTAGTATTCGGCCAGACCAACAAAAGAACAAGCGCCTTCAATTACAATAATTACGGAAAGCTCGATCTTGCCAAAGAGGCGATTGATGAAGCAGCGCAGCATGAAAAAACGATCATGGATGCAAAGACATGGTTTTACAGGGGGAATATCTATTATAATATCGGTGTGAGTCTCGATTCCAATTACCGGAAACTGGACCCGGATCCTTTCGGTGTATCTCTCAAATCTTATCTGAAAGCTAAAGAACTGGATGTAAAAGGCGAGTTCAAGGAAAATATCGATCAGAATATCGTGGTGATCAGCCAGGGATATTTCAACATGGGTGTATTTTACTATAATGAACAGAATTATCCGTTGGCAGCAAAAAACTTTGAGCAGGCCTACGAGGTAAGTAAGATTGCTAACCAACTGGATACCACTGCCTTATTTAATGCTGCCATTTCGGCGAGAGATGCTCACGACAGGGCCACGGCAAAAAAATATTACCTGGAGATCATCAAAATGAATGTTTCGAATCCGGTGGTTTATGATAGTCTAGCCAATATTTATAAAGCGGAGGGCGACACGGCTATAGCTCTGCAGACCATTCAACAGGGGCGTCAGGTATTTAAAGAGGACCTGAATCTTGTTATAGCCGAGACCAATATTTATCTTCAGACAAATCAGCAGGATAAAGCGCTGGCCAACCTTGAAACGGCAGCCAAGCTCGATCCGACAAATCCGACGGTGTTCTGGGCCAGTGGTACCATATACGACCAACTGGGAGAGCAGGACAAAGCCATAAAGGCCTATGAAACGGCTATCCAGCTAAAACCCGACTATTTCGTAGCCTATTTTAACCTGGGCATTCTTTATTTCAACCAGGCTACGGAAGTGATGGCAAAAGCCAATGATTTGCCTTATGATACGCCACAGGATGTTTATGATGCTGAGAAAGCTAAGGCAAAGGAGATCTATCTGAAATCTGTTCCTTACCTGGAAAAGTCATTTGAACTGGAACCGGGGGATATGGATGCCGCTAATTCATTGCGGGCCGTTTATGGCGTATTGGAGATGGCTGATAAACTGAAAGCGCTGAACGAATCGATCAATAAATAACAGATAAGGGGGAGTAAGTTCCCCCTT
>ENA-UOWO01000470-UOWO01000470.1-activated-sludge-metagenome-genome-assembly--contig:-NODE-470-length-58999-cov-7.384518_pt1 | contig 58999 bp, 45 predicted proteins | sample MGYA00238148_ERZ761564 | MGnify/ENA primary metagenome ERZ761564 (study PRJEB28885, sample SAMN05720194) | activated sludge metagenome | isolation source: Anaerobic digester | place: USA...
GCGGCACCGAGATCAGGTTCTTGATGCGGTGTTCGAACGCCGCGGTCGACTCGAAGCTCTTGAACAGCGGGTCGTGGCAGCCCTCGTTGACGAGGATCGACTGGCCCGTCTTGAGCACCGTTCCGGCGACGCCCTCGCCGCTTTTGATGCGGGTGGCCGATGGCAACGCGGCCGCTTCGGCTTCGTCGAGACCCAGGACGATCCGGGTGGCCAGCTCGTCGGTCTGGTCGACGAGCAGCATCATCGAGGCGCGTTCGGCGCGAAGAGCCTGGGTGGCCATTTCCAGAAGCTGCCGGATCAGCTTGTCGGTGTCGTTCTGGAAGTTCATCGTCTGGCTTGCCTTGAACAGGGTCTCGATCTCGAAGATCTTCCGGTCGAGAGCCCTGCGGTTCCCTTCCAGGGCGGTGATCATCTCGTTGAAGCGGTAGGCGAGCATGCCGATCTCATCCGTCGTCTCGATCTGGAGGCGATGGCTCAGATCGCCCGTCATGACGATCTGGGTCGACTCGACGAGGCGGCCCAGGCTGCCCGTGATGATCTTGGCCATGATGGCGGCCAGGAACACGCCGGCAAGCAGCGCGACCAGCGCGATTCCGAGGATCCGCTGCCGGCTCACGGTCTTCGAGGCGATGAGGCGGTCGAACGTGAATTTGAGCACGACGGTGCCGAACCGGGACGAGCCGACCAGGATCGGCGCCGCATACTCGACGAACTCGCCTGAAGGGTCGGCGAACCGCATCGGCAGATCGATCTGACTGTACTGGCGGAACTTGGCCTCGGAAAGGTTCTTTCCGAGCAGGCTCGCCCCTTCCCCGCGCTGCCGGTGCGCGAGATACTTGCCGTCGACATCGATGATCGAGATCTCCCGCACATCCTCGCCGTTCTGGATGATGCGTTCGGTGTAGGGAATCAGCTCGTCGTAGGCCTGCCGGATGATGCTGTCCTGGCAGGCGAGCGCGAGGGTCGCGCTCAGCAGAAGCCCGCTCTGGTCCATGCTCTGGGTCAGAAGGGCTTCTTCATGAGACGAGGTGTAAAGCGAGGTGAGACCGATGATCAGACCCACGAGCAGAGCGATGCCGAGGATGAACTTCGCCCTCAGCGGGTAACGGATCTGCGTCGGTTGATTCACGGGTCGAGGCGCCGGTCGATGGGGTTACTTGTGCGTCTGAAGAAGGCTGAGCACCTTCTGGACATACTCGTAATCCGAATCCTGGGCCGTTACGAAGCCCTGAACGTCGGTGCAGTCCTCGAGGACCTTCTTGTAGGTCGGATCGTCGATGTCGAGCTTGAGGAACGCCTTCTTGATCTTCTCGATGATGTCCTCGGGAAGGTCGGCGCGGCAAACGATCGGCTCGTTCGAGATGTCCTGCGTCGAGGCGAGGATCGTCAGCTCGTTCATCTTCTCCTTCTCGCGAAGCGTGTTGCGCGCGTCGTCGTAGCAGGCGCCGGCGTCATACTTGCCGAGAAGGACGTTCAGCACGACGGCGTCATGCTTGCCCAGGAAGCCGGCTTCGGCGAAATCCTTGTCGGGATTCACCCCGGCCTCGAGCAGGAGCGCCTTTGGGAACAGGTAGCCGGAAGCCGAATCCTTCTCGACCCAGGCGATTTTCTTGCCCTTGAGGTCGGAGAGATTACGGATGCCGCTGTCGCCGCGGGCGATAATGATGCCGCGGTAGGAGGTCGTTTTGAACCGGCGCGGCTTCACGAGGATGCGCATCGAGGCTTTCTGCTTGGGATCTGCGAGCGCTTCGACGTAGGAGGTGGTGCCGAGCCAGCCGATATCGATCTCGCCGCGGGCCAGCTTGTCGATGATGCCCTTGTAGTCAGAGGCGAGCACGAGGCGCGTCTCTTTCACGCCGAGCTCCTGCCGGAGATAGGAAAGCAGCCCTTCGTGCTTCTTGACCATTTCGGTGGCGTTCGTGAAGGGGATCCGGCCGAGTTTGAGAATCGTGTCCTTGTATGCCCCGCCGGAACCGGCTGCCGTGTCGGGGGCAGGCGCGGGCTGCGTGGTTGCGGGCGGGGTCGCGGGGGCGGGGTCCTTGCCGCCGCAGCCGGTCGTAACGAATGCGATGAATGCGAGGTACAAGCCAAGCACGACGAACGGAACGCGAAGCTTCCTCATCTCAGTCCTCTTCCTGTCAGGATGATTTCCATGTATAGCACAAGCCGCGGGCGTTTGAAAAGGACAAGGGGAGGGGATCATTTCGCCGACCCCGTGGCGACGGGCAGATCGAGCCGGATCGTCATCCCATCAGGCTTGATCCGGGTGATCATCTGCAGATCGCCGAGCTCGTTGGTGACGTTGATGTTCGAGAAGGGCGGGATGCCGCGGCCCTGCAGCAGGGGCGACTGGAGGAACTTCTGAAGCTGCTCGTTCAGGTGGCCGAACCGGATGTTCCAGAACCGGTGCGCATCGGCCGGCACTTCCGTGAAGCCGGGGAGCTTGCCGGCGGCGATTTGCTCGACCCGGTCCGTGAGCCGGAGAAGCGTATCACGGCTGGTGGCGATCAGAAGCAGATCTCCCGACATCCCGACATGCACCGTGAGGGCCGGCAGCAGGAAATACGACAGTTTCACGGTCGGCCGCGGCTCGAGGGACGGGGTTGCCATCACGCCCACGCTCATGGCGAGCTGCTTGAACTTGGGTAGCAGGGTGAGGAGTCGCGCGGGATCCTTGACCCGGACGGCGGAACGGAACTCGGGAAGGCCGCCTTCCCCCGTGGGCAACAGATCGAGCTGGGCGAACGACTCGACGCCGGGGTTCGAAAGAATGTCGCGCTCGAACTCGAGTCCGGCCGAGGCGAGATACGCCTCGACGATCTTCGTCTGGGGAATCGCGTCCAGCATCTGCATCGTCGCCCCGGCCGACGCCGGTGGATGCACCTGGGCGAAGGTCAGCAGCGCACCGGGTTCGAGATACGCACCGCACCGCAGCGGCGCAGGGAAAACGCCGTTGTCGGCGACGAGATCCGCGTAGTGCTTGCCGGCGCGCAGATGCAGCTCGAGATTCAGCCCCGCCGGGGTCAGGCGGGCCGCGACGGCGATGGCATCCGCCATCTGGAGCATGGGCAGAATCCGGTTCTGGATGTTCGCGAGCTGGCGCGGCTTGAGCCGGTTCTGGATCTCGGGCTCCGAGATCAGCTGCTCGACGCGCCCGAGAATGGTCTTGGGATCCATAAGCCCGATCAGATGCAGGCCGCTGTCGGGGAAGGGGACGGCATTCATGACGGTGCGGAGCAACTCGCTTTCGCGGCTGCGAAGCTGCTCGACCGACGCCTGCTGGGCCTGTGACCAGGCTGCGGCCGGGATGGGTTTCATCCCGTCGAGCTGCTTTTCGGGGCCGGCCGGGGTGAAGCCGGCGGCGTCGTAGGCATTTTTCAGATGTGTTTCGAACAAGGGGGTGAGGATCCGCGAAAGCCGCCGGAACAGCTCGAGGCTCTCTTTCTCCGGTGCGGCCAGGAACGACCCGAACCGGGTGACGGTCACGAAGTAGCGGGCTTCCTCCGCCACGGCCGAGACCGCGGAAACCGTCGCCAGCAGGACGACCACCGCCGTTATCACCGGGAGCCGCAGAGAACGCTTCATGATCATGGCATTACCCCCTCGTTTTCCTGTTTCGAACGCCTTTCACTATAGCACAGGATCCGGCTTCGAAAACAACGTCGTGCCCCGTTCCCGGCGGAAAGAGCGATTCATCGGCGAAGACGATCCTGCCGTTCTTGATGTTCTTTCCGATCCCTTCGAAAAGTGGCGTTCTCTCGAACGGTACTATACAATGTGATGCATCACCCCATGAAATCACCGAACGTCGCCCGAAATCCCCATCTGACGCACCGTTCCGATGCCGGTGTGGTTTTCTTCGTCGTCCTGGCCGTGTTTCTGGTCATGGCGGTGCTGGCATTCGCGCTTTCGACCTTCAAGGGCGGGGCGATCGAACAACTGTCGAAGTCGATCGACCAGAACCGTCTCGCGATGCTGGCCCAGGCGGCCAACAACGAGATCGTCGGCATCCTTCGCAGCCAGGCAAACCTGCACGCCCCCGGCGGGTCGGAGAACTCTTTTTTCAAGGCGTTCCGCGACCCCATCCGGAAGGACCAGACGACCGGCGTCGCCCTTCCCTACAGCGCCAACATCTTTCCGTCGAACTACACGCCCGTCCTCACGCAGGAACTCGCGACCAGGGCCGGCTACCGTATCTCGATCACCAGCCAGGCGACGATCAACCTCGACAAGCGCACCACCGTCACGGGAACGACCGGGTTCGGCGGCTACATCGAGATCGTTTCCCGCGCCGAACATCTCGAGGGCGACCAGACGAAAATCGAGATCAAGGAACGCCGCGACCTGAAGCTCGTCGATCTGCGGCACTTTTTCGACCGATACGCGCTGTTCGTGAAACATTACGGCCCCGACTGGAACAACCCGCGCCGCCGGGTCGTCGTCCAGGGCATTCCCGATACCGATTTCGCCGCGGGGGTATATTCGTCAGTATATATCGGGAATCATTATTACCCGAAATGCCGCGAGTTCGACCAGACGGTGCCGGATCCCGTCCCGCCCCGCCTCTGGTTCGACGTGAACTATGCCGAACAGCGGCATCTCCTGGACCCGCTGATGGGCATCCCGCCGACGGCTTCCGAACGATTCGCTTTTCCGGGCATCGGCTCGGCCACCTTCAAGGTGTTCTTCGGCGTGAACTCCGCCAAATATTGGGATATCGCACAATTCGTGATGGCAGCCTTTTACGAGGTCGTGGAAATCAAGAAACAGTATGTCGACCTCGTGAACCGCTCTGCCATCGCGATTCTCGGCGGCGGAGGCTTCGTCAGCGGTCCCGATCTCAAGGATCGCTGCGAGCAGGCGGTCGGCTCTTCGAATGCCAACAGCAACTCGGCGGCCTGGGCGGTCTGCAAGGATTTCGCCGACAATGTCAGTGCGGACTGCTACCATTACGGGAGCTGTGACGGATTCAAGCAGATGGTCCAGACCTGCGTCGACAACTGGGTCTACCGGTGGGGCTACACCGACGCCGCCGCCGTCTGGGACCTGACGGGCGCGAGCCGTCTTCCCGTTCCCACCACGATCACGGGCGATACCCGCCTCGCCGGGCTGGCGACCCAGACCAGCCGCACCGCGAATGTCGGACCCTGGATGTACCAGAATCTCAGCCCCCAGGATGATTCGTCGAACCCGCCGTACAACCAGGAACGCGCCTATGTGGGCAAGATGGCGAAACTGTACGGACCGACGCACGTGACCCCGGTTCTGGTCGAGGGAAACGCCTGGATGCGCTTTTTCAAGCTCGCCTACTTCGACGAGCTGGTTGCGACCTTCACTCTGCTGAACATCCAGGTGCCCTGCATCCTCGCTCCCGTTCCCCTCGAGTATTACCGCAAGGATTCCGTGCTCAACCAGGAAGACACCTTCCTCAACCAGCCCTCCACGCTGCTGCGGGGCAGCAACGAGCTGTTCGCGAAGGGCATGGGCTCCACCGCCTTCGGCTCGTACATCGAGGATGCCTCGCTGATGAGCCGCGCGATCGACACCGTGCCGGTCAATCGTCTGATCGACACGGACAACGTCAAGGTGCTCACGACGGATGGTGCGTATGCGGTGTACAATCCCAAAGCCGACGGTGTGCTCCTGCACCCACAACAACTGGTCCCCCCGGGAAAAAACGTGAAGCCGGGCCACAAGATGTACCGGATCATCGATGAGAATCTGTGCAGCCGGAATTATTACGATCCCCAGTCCTTCCTTCGGGAACGGGTCATCGAGGAAGGCGGGAAGACCACCCTGTGGGTGGACGGCTATATGTACATCACCGAGGGCGACCTGGATCTGACACGGGTGCAGCAGTTTGCCGGCCGGGGTCTCATCTTTCTCGGCAAAGGCAACTGCAGGATCGGCACCCTGCTCAAGAAAGACGGCCGCGACTCGGACCAGACGCTCCGAATCCTGCTGCTCGACGGGGATTTCCTCGTCGATTCGGCTGCAAGTGACGTCGAGATCCATGCTTCGCTGATCGCGAACACCTATGTCCCGTCCGGCTCCGGCCGCGATCCATCGCAGTTGTCGGCCCAGGGCAGCTTCAACCCGAACAACAAGTCCGTCAAGATCTACGGGAACCTGGTCGTGGATTACCTGTTCACCGAATCCGGCAACAACGGCGTTCCGCAGAACGGAGCGCTCACCGTCATCCATGATCCGCTCATCTACAATCCCGAACCGCCCCGGTATGATCCCTGCCGCGTCAGTATCGGCAGCGTGCGCACCATGTTCAGCATGAACGCGGCGGGAAGGGAGACCTTCTGATGGACAGGAACCGCTGGGCCATCGTGTTCGTCGTTTTCTGCATGATGATCGGGACGCTCGCTCTCCTGCAGAAACTCGCCGCACGGGGCCCAGGCGCGACCGTCGAAGCGCCGGAACCCGTCGCCGAAGAACGAGGTGCGGCCGGCACGACCGGCAACGTCGCGATGCCCCTTCCCGTCGCGGAGCCTCTTCCCCAGGGGGCCATCCGGGTATCGGCGCCGCCCGCCTTTCTGTTTCTGCCGTCGACTCCTGAAGAGGATGCCGTAGGGATGAAAGCGCTCGGCAACCGTGCAGCCGCCCTGAAACCGGATCTTCCCGCGCCGGCTTCTGGGAAAACGCGTCCGGAGGCAGGGAAATGAGCCGCAGAAACGGGTTCGGCTTCGTCGAGATCATCATCGCCACGCTGATCGCCGCCGTCTGCTCGATTCCGATCATCATGATGGTTTCGAACTCCCGCTCCGACACCTCGAAGGCGATCAACTACCTGCGCGCCCTGGAGCTGGCCAACGAGGCGCTGGAATGGGCCGCCATCGCCACGGACACGGCCAATCTCGACGTGAATCTGCGCAGTTGCGGCGGCTCCCTCATCGTCGATACCGGCGGCGGAGCGCCCGGGGCCGCTCGGGTGGATGCGGTGGATCCGCTGAACGGCAAATGGACCGCCGACGGATTGATCACGAAGGATATCGGATATTCTGAACAGTATAATACGGCCTTCTTTCTCCGGAATATCAGTGTGGTGCCCGTGACAACGGGAATCGGGGCGGGGCATCTCAGCGAGGTGACCGTCGAGGTGAAATGGAACGAGGGAAAGGCGCCGGCCAACCCGATCGATCCCTCCGGGGACCGGATGCGGCGCATCACCCTCAAAACCCTGATCGTACATGACAATCAGATTGCCTATTGAGTTCAGACGCCCCTTCCGGGGCCGGACCGCGTTCACGCTGGTCGAGATGATCGCCAGCATGGCCGTGGCGTTTTTTATATTTCTATTGATATATAAGCTGCTCGCCGGCGTCCGCTCGCATTATATGTACGGCACGGTGAACCTGCAGAACCTGCAGGATGCGCGGCTCGCGATCAATTATCTCCGGCGCGACTTCGCCTCGGCCTGTCCCCGGTTCAAGAGCGTGACCGGCGCCTCCGACGGGTATCTCTACGTGAACCGTCTCCGGAAGAACATCTTCAAGGATCCCCCCGCCTGGGATCCCCGATATGGCGATCCGATCCAGGTCACGCCCAACGGGGTCGCGTTCTTCCGGTTCGAGTTCGATGCCGGGGCCCGGCCGAATGTGGAGCAGGTCCAGTATCAGTTCGACGCGGCGACGAAGACCCTGAAACGCAAATATCGGGGCGCGGAACGGGTTTTCCGCGGTTTCGAGACCGTCGAGTTCCGGGTCTACACGCACATGGTCAATCCCGGGGTTCCGCTGCTCTGGGTGCGCCTTCTGATTCATGAGGGGCAGCAGATGTACGGCTCGACGAACATCGGCAAGCCGCTCGAGCTGACCACGACGATCTCGAGCAACTTCGTCTCGAGCAGTCTGAATCATTTGACCTGGAACTACGAAACCTATCATAATTGAAACGCGATTTTTCGTGAACCGGGAACGAACCGGCGGCGTCTCGTAGGTGAAACACCCCGGTTGGGTAGAAAAACACAACGTCAGGAGGAACAGACGATGAAACAGGTGCGATGGATGATGGCGTGGGTTTTGGTTGCGTTGATGGTGATCGAGCCCTTTGCCCTGAACATGGCCGCTTGGGCCGAAGAGGCAGCGAACGCCGACGCGGCGAGCGCGACCGTCTCCGCCCAGGAGGGCAGCGCGCAGGTCAAGGATGCCGGCGCCACCCTCGACAACACCCAGGAAGCCAAGAAAAAGTGGTACATGGGCAGCGGGACCAAGAAGAACATCGATAATGCCAACCAGAATCTTCGCGATGCGAAGGGCCAGGTCAACAGCGTGAAGGGTACCGCCGAGGAAGCTGCCGGCAGCGTCAAGGAGATCGGCAGCGCCGCCAAGGGTGATGGAAGCACCTTCGAGAAGCTGACCGCCGTCAAGGCCGCCGCCCAGAAGGCCCTGATCAAGATCGGCCAGTTGCTCCAGAAGATCGGCCAGTTGCTCAAGACCGTCGGCACTGCCCTGGTCTCGATCGGCACCGCTCTCCAGGCGATTCCGTGGACCTCGGCGATCGGCGCGGCCCTCGTGAACGTCGGCAAGATCCTGATCAAGGTCGGCACGGCCCTCGATTACGCCGGCAAGGCGATCGAAAAGGTCGGCCAGACGGCTGCCGACGCCGATCAGAAGTTCTCCGACATCATCGGCCAGATCACCAGCGCCGGCAAGACCGGTTGGGCTGAAGGTGGCAAGGCCGCCGACAAGGCCGCCAGCGATGCGGCTGCCAAGCAGGCTGAAGACAAGGCCGACACGACCAAGGACGTCGAGCAGGGCACCACTTCGACCCAGTCCCAGGATTCCGGTGAAGTGACCAAGCCCGCCCAGGCCACCGAGGAAGAGTAATCTCCAACACCGTTCCGGATGACACGACACCCCGGGCTTCGGCCCGGGGTGTTCGTCGTTTCGGGAATCCCGGGCGCGGCGGGTGGCGCCTGGAATGGGCTTCCCCGCCGAAATCAGCTCGCGGGTGAGGCGGAAGCCTGGGCGTTCACGGCGCCGGGTGACCTGTCGAGCTGCTCGCGCAGGGCATTGCGTGCCTTGAACAGTCGCGACTTCGCGGTTCCCTCGGGAATGTTCAGCATCTCCGCGACCTTCTGGAGCGGTATGTCCATCAGATACCGCATGATCAGTACCTCGCGGATCTCGGCCGGAAGCCGCTGGAGCGCCGCATGCACCTCGTCGCCGGCTTCGCGGGCGAGAAGCTCCAGCTCGGGATTCGGGGCGAGATCCTTGATCGCCGCAGCGAGCATCGCCGGGTCGAGCGGGGCGGGGGCCCTGCGCCGGTGATGGGAGATGGCGGAGTTGCGGGCGATCGTCATCATCCACGACGTGAACGACTGCGCCGGATTGTGGCTGCGCAGCTTGCGGTGGATCGTGATGAAGGTTTCCTGCGTCACGTCTTCGGCGTCGGCGGCATTCCCCATGAAATGGTAGAGAAACCGGAAGACGCCGTTCTGGTGGCGCTGAACGAGCAGTTCGAAGGCATGGAGATCCCCGCGGAGAGTGAGTTCCACGAGCTCCTTGTCCGACGGACCGTTCCCGTTGACGACTCTGTTCATCGGGAACGGCCGGGGGCGGGGGAATGGGTGGTCATTCTTCCGGGGCCTGCTGACGGTGGAATTCCGGGCTGTCCGGAGTGCTGGCCGACGCAGGCGACGGGATCGGCGTATCCGGTTTCGAAAAGCCGGAGGTCTGGATCGTGAGCCGGCCGGGAACGATCATGTCGCGGCTCTGCCGGTCGGCGGTGGATGTCACGCGGAGGCGGCCATCCTGCAGGTCGATCGTGGAGGAGCCATCGGCGACCGTCACGGTGAAGCGGGTTCCGATGTCCATGATCTCGGCATGCGGGGTTGAGAAGCGCATCTGCGCATCGCCGGGGCCGCGGGTCAGCTCGGCCTCGAGCACTCCCGATTCGATGTGGACGGCCCCCGAGGCGAGGGTGGCGCGGGCGGAATGAAGCTGGATGCGGCAGAAAGAGCCGAACGCGAACCGGCCTTCGGCGTCTTTTTCACAGGTGATCGTCGTGTCGCTGGGAATCGGGCGGCCAACCTCGGCTCCCGCCGGCAGGGTGAGCGCCCCCCGGGACGATACGAGCGTCCAGGCCACGGGAGCGGCTTTCTGGCGGCGGAGCTCGACGGCGCGCTCGATGACGGCATGACTGAGAGCGAAGATGATGAGGCCGGCCGCGCCGTAATACACCATCGACCGTATGGGCGTGTTCGGGGAAATCAGCGCGACGAGACGTTCGATCAGCCCGGGCTCGTCGGATTGTTCGGGTTTCTGGCGGGCGATCCGCTCCATGATGCGGGGCGAGAGGTCCGGGGGGCGAACGGCCCGGCGGTTGATCTCGATGCCGATGCGCAGCCGTTCCTGGGCTGCCAGCAGCTTTGCGCAGGCAGGGCACCGCGCCGCATGTTCCGACAGCGCGGCCGGCACGGACAGCGTTTCTTCCGTTTCCAGTCTGGTTTTGAATTCTCTGCAGTCCATCATCGGTCCTCCGAGAATGAGACGCGGGAGAAAGGCATCGGGTTCACCATGATCGCACCCATGGTATCACGTTTCCATTCCGAACCGTATTCCTCGCCAAGACCAAGGTACGGTATACTCGCCCCATGGTTTTCAAGAGAAGATGTCAGATGGAGAGGTGGATCCATTCCTGGGCGCTGACGAGGACCGCCCGATGATCCGGCAGGTGACGTGCCGCTCCTGCGGCCTGACGTTCGAGATGCTCGAACAGGTCGCCTCGGGCAAGCTTTTCTGCCCCAACTGCGCCAATGAGGTCGAGGAGCGGGGCGGCGAGAAGGTCGAAGCGATCGGCGTCTACCGGCTCGACAAGCTGCTTGGCCAGGGCGGGATGGGCCAGGTCTATTCGGCGATCGCTCCCGACGGGAAGCGGTACGCGCTGAAAGTGATGATCCAGGAGAGCCTCGAATCCCCCGAGCTGATCGAGCGGTTCGACCGGGAAATGGCCATCATGGCTGGCCTCGATCACGATAATATCGTGAAAGTGATAGATACTGGCGCCACCTCTTCCTTCAAGTTCTACGTGATGGAGCTGGTCGAGGGGACGACCCTGCGGCAGATGATCCGCGGCGGCATCATTCCCGAAGACCGGATCATCGATATCTGTCTCGGCATCCTGCGCGGCCTTGGATACGCCCATGCCCACGGGGTCGTTCATCGAGACATCAAGCCCGAGAACATCCTGTTCGACCGGCAGGGCGTCGTGAAAGTCACGGATTTCGGCCTGGCCCGAAAGTTTGCCTCGGGCAGTGACCAGCAGTCGCTGACGGCCACCAACGCCTTCATGGGCACGGAAAACTACATGTCCCCCGAGCAGAAGGTGAATCCGAAGGCCGTCACCCACAAGACCGACATCTATGCCGCCGGCGTCGTGTTCTATGAAATGCTCACCGGCGGCCTCCTGCCGATGGGCATCTTCCAGCCACCCTCGTATTACAAGCCGGTGCATCAATACTGGGACACGCTGACGTTCCGGATGCTGGACATCAATCCCGATATGCGGCCCGACAACTGCGAGGCCGTCATCACCGAACTCGAGCGATTCAAGGGGCACCGGTCCAGCGTCGCCGGCCGGGCTTTGGGGCACGTGGGGGATGGCACGGCTCCGGCATCGCCACGCCGGCCGGTGCTTACCCCGGATGAACAGGCATTCGAGCGATTCGTCGAAGAAGAGAATGACCGCATCCGACAGCGGCTCCAGAACATGCTCGATGAGGCAACCCAGAAGTTCAACGCCGGGGAATACGTTGCCGCGCTTCCCCTGTTCGAAGCGTCGCTTTCCGTCGTTCTCGATCCCGACGAGCGAGCGAACATTCTCGAATGGATGCGCCTCTGCCGTGAACGGATCCAGGCGGCGAAAGCGGCGGTGACCCCTTCGCTGCTCTGCCCGGGCTGCCACAAGCCGTTTCTCTGGTCCGCTCCCCAGCCGATTCCCGATGAGTTCGCCTGCCCTCTCTGCCGATGCACGCTGGTCTATGATTCACTCCGCAAACAGCTCCGCAAACGTGAGGAGAAACTAAGGAAAACCCCGTCCTCGTCCGACAATGGTGGTGAACCTGCGCGGACGCAGGGAATGAGGCTCTCGGATCTCGCCTATCAGGCGGCGCTTCTGCTTCTCGTGTCGGTCGCCCTGATCGACTGGAGCTATCCGGAGCTGTTCGAGGGTGTCGTGACATGGTGCTGCAAAAACGGGCTGACGGGCATGACCGGCATGAGTGTCGGACAGGTGATCATCGTGGCGCGCTTCCTGATGCACCTCGTGGTGCTGATCGTGGTCGTCCGTCTCGCCTACATCCTGTCGGGATTCTGACGCCCGACGCCGATCCCGAGGTGCAATCCCGAAGGGGAGCTGCTGCCCGGCTGCTTCTGGCGTTTCTCGTGCTAGCCATCCTGGTTCCGGCGTTTTCCGTGCTGCTGGCCGGCGATCCCGGCCTGACGGGCGACGAGAATCGTGATCGCGAACGGTATCTCCAGCGCCTCCGGAGCATGCGGATGAAGCGCCCCGACAATCCCGAATACAGTTACCAGATTGGAAACATCTACTACAGCCTGAAAATGGAGGATGAGGCGATCAAGGAATACCGCCGCACCCTTCGACTCGACCAGCATCATCCCGAGGCAAAATGGTTTCTGAGTCACGTGCTGGCCAGCAAGGGATACCACGACGAGGCGTTCCGTCTCACCCGCGAGCTGATGGATGTGCGGCCGGATGATCCCGAGCTCTACTCCTGGGCCGGGGAGATCCTGCTGAAGCTCGATCAGAACGAGCTGGCGAAAGAGTATTTCGCCCGCGTCGACGAGCTGACGTTTCCCGAGAAGACGCGGGTGGAGTCGATCAAGCCGGTCATCCGCTGACCCCAACCGCTCCAAAGAACCAACGGGCCGCCTGAAAGAGCTTCAGACGGCCCGCCGTGCGTTCGGGGAGCGGATCCTTACTTCTTCATCTTTTCCTTGAGGGCCTTGAGATCGTCATCGATCGCGCGGTCGCTCTCGAGCTGCTCGAACTTCTCCTCGATCGTGGCTTTGTCCAGTTCGGACAGGGCGCCGGCCATGGCCTCGGTTTTCGCGACCTTGTCGGCCATCCGGTCGAAGGCGTCGAAGAGATCCGCCTGTTCGTTGATGCTGCTGACGGTATCCGAGAGGTCGATGCGGGTTTCGGCCCGCTTCTGGCGGCTGAGCAGCACCTGGCGCTTGTTCTTCGCCTCCTCGATCTTCAGTTCGAGAGCCTTGTAACTGGTCTTCAGCAGCTCGACGGCCTTGCGCTGCTCCTCGAGCTCGGTTTCGAGGGACGAGGCGATCCCATCGTAGGATTTCTTGCGCTTGAGGGCTTCGCGGGCGAGCTCTTCGCTGTTCTTCTCGAGGGCGAGCAGGGCCTTGCCTTCATACTCGCCGCACAGCTTGCGGTTTTCCTCGACCTTGCGTTCGAGCAGCTTTTCGTCCTTGATGGAACGGGCGATCTGCAGTTTGATCTCGCGGATGTTCTCGTTCATGTCCGCGATGATCTGATCGAGCATCTTTTCGGGGTCCTCGGCCTTTTCGATCAACGCGTTGATGTTCGACCGGATGATCAGGGAAATGCGCTTGAAGATACCCATGGGTGGCCTCCTTGATGAGATTGTCCGACAGGAAATGTAGCAAGCTCGATGCCATGTGCCTGAAAACGGCTTGCACAGAGAGATTGACAAGATTTCGCCGCGGCGGGGATGGGAGCAGCCTGCGTCACGGATGACGCGGGGCCCGTTCGGGGGGAATGGGGGAAACCGGCTTCGTGAGCGGGTTCGATGCGTTTCAGGGCGTTCCGGTGTGTCATGCGGGGCGCACCCGGTCGGCGCCGAACTCGCGCGTCAGCTCGGTATTCAGATTCGCAACCCAGGCGTCCCCGAACAGCTTTTCGAGAAGCGGGGCGCCCCAGTCGAGCAGCAGCGGGGCATCCTGTCGGGTGCGGCAGTGTGGGGCGATATACTGGTTCACCAGCCACTGATCCCCTGATTGCGTCACCACGAAAGGGAAAAGGGTGCACCAGAGCGGCTTCCACTCGAGGACAGGCAGACGTTCCTCGAGACAGTGCGCATGGATCGAGCACAGGAGCATGTTCTGATCGCCCCGGATGGCGAACGGGCACGGGGCATTGTGGCTCACTTCCCGGATATACAGCCGCCCCTTGTGGGTCTCGGTGATGCCGGCTTCCAGGAACCGCACCGAGGCTTTCGAAAGCCGGTGCCGGACCAGCGGAAAAGCGCGGGCGAGCGTGGCGGCCTCATCGGCATCGATCGGGGTGCCGCGGTCGCCGATCGCGCAGCAGGCCCCGCCGCAGGCCATCAGATCGCAGGCGAATCGCGTTTCCCAGACATCGTCGGCGATGACCACTTGTCCGATCTGTCTCATGGCACTACTATGACATAGAAGCTACGGGCTATCAATCGTGGAGGATAAACGAAACTCCACAGATGGCCGATAAGGGAACCTGATGCCTGCAATCGACGTCGTCATTCTCGGATTTTTTGCCGTTCTCGTCGCCATCATCGTCATCCGGGTGATCCTGCACTGGCGAGCTGCCCGGAAGGCGCGGCCGGCCCCTGCGCCGGTTCCGGACGGGGAGCAGCCGCAGGTATGGCCGAAGGCGTTCGAGCCTCCCAAGCGCCCCGAACCTGCCGGAGACGAGGCAGCTGATGCGAGCGAGCCGACGCCGGGCTCCCTCCCGACCCAGGAGATGCCGGGGCCATCCGGCGAGGCGCAGACCGCTCCTGCCGACGAGCAGGCACCGAAAGCCCAGGTCCAGATGCCTCCGCTGACCGAGGATTCCGCCCTGCCCGGGAAGCCCAATGTCCAGCTTCCCCCGGCGAAAATCGCCGGTCCCGAAGAGCTGATCACGATCATGGGCAACTTCTCCTCCCCCCTTTCGGAGCGCTTCGAGGCGATCCGGCGTTCGGCCGATCTGATGCTCAACGATGCCGTCCCAACCCTCGTCGAGATCCTGTATGAGCCCGATCTGGGCCTCTCTGCGGCGGCTGCCGAAGCCCTCGGGAAGATCGGCGACCCGCGCGGAATCGAGCCGTTGATGGATATCACCCATCGGAACGACGTCCGGCTGCTTCAGGAAATCCGGGCTTCCGGGTATGTCCCGCCAGGTGAGGGACCTGCCGAAGCGGCATCAGCAGCAGACGGGGCTCTGAGTGCCTCGACGGCGCTCGAGGTGGTCCAGGAGGCGAATCCCTTCAAGTATCGCGAGCTCACGGTTTTCAAGATCGATCTGTTGCCCAAGGAGTATTTCCAGCCGGACGGCACGCCGATTCCGCGCCGGGAACTGGTGATGAAGGGGTTGAAGGACAACGATCAGCAGCTCCGCAAGATGGCCGCCAAGGCGGCGATCGGCCTCAACGATCCGGATGTGATTCCGACGCTTGTCGAGACGCTCGGCAACCCCTACGAGGTCGAGTCGGTCCGGTATCTCGCGGCAGAAGCGCTGGGTGATGCGGGCGACGATCGGGGAAGTGCGCCGCTTCTGGCTGCGCTGAAAGACGAGAACGTCGCGGTTCGGTATTCGGCCGCCGCCGCTCTCAGCAAGATGCGCGGGGAACACACCGTCGAGGCGCTGATCGAAGCTCTCGGCGACACGAACGAGTTCGTTCGCTCCTCCGTCGCGTATGCCCTGGGAACGATCGGCGACAAGCGCGCGGTTGCCGCCCTGCTCGGAAAGGCGGCCGATGCGAGCGAGGTCGTCCGGTTCTCGGTCGGCAAGGCCCTGGGCGGCCTCGGAAGCGACGAGGTGCTCGATGAGCTTGGCAAGCGCCTCGAAACGGCGACCGCGGATGTCCGACGGGTCCTGATCGACGTGGTTTCCCAGATCAAGAATGACAAGGCCGTCGGTATGCTGCGGAAGGCGCTGCGGGACGAGGATGCCGAAACGAGCTTCAAGGCATCGCTGGCCCTGATGAATGTCGACGATCTGAGTCTGCTCGACGACCTCATCGAAGCCTCCCGGCGGCTCGACACCGAGCTGATGAGCTGGCTCCATGAGGCCGGAAAGGGCGGGAAAAAGCCGAAAACGGCCTCCTCTCCCGGCACACGGCCGACGCCGCGCATGCCGGAGGACGCGGCGAGGCAGTTCAGCTCGATCTTCGCCGGTGGAGCCGGGAGCGATTCGCTCGAGAAGCTGGAAGCTGCTCTGGCGCATGAAAGCCCGAACGTGCGCGGCTGCGCGGCCAACGCCCTGGGCGATTTCGCCGGCGGGGAAGCCGGGAACCTCCTGATCAAGGCTCTTTCGGACAAGCATGAGTATGTGCGTTCCAGCGCCGTCGCCGCCCTCGGAAAACGTCGCGACGAGGAGGCCGTTCCGGCGATCCTGCGTCTCATCCAGGATCCCTCGGATGAGGTCCGGTACGCGCTCGCGAAAGCCATGGCGAACTTCGGACAGAAGCCCGAGATCATCTTCGCGCTGCACAAGATGGCCGATGCGGAAAACTCCCGCGATGTCCGGCGCGCCGCCCGCAGCTCCCTGGAACGCCTGAAGAAGGAAAGCGAGGAGGGAACATCCGATGAGCGGTCATGAAACCTTCGAGGAAACGGTCGAACGCGTCTACGCCTTCCACACGAAACGAGCGCCCGGGATTTATATCGGTGTCGCTATGGTTCAATATGCCGTCGAGGTGCTCGGCGAAGCTGCGAAGGGAAAGCTGAATGCGGTCTGTGAAACTTCGACCTGTCTTCCCGACTGCCTGCAGGTGATGCTCGGCTGCACCCTCGGCGTCAGGTATCTGAAGCTGCACGACGAGATCGGGCGGTATGCCCTGACCGTCTATAACCGAGACAATGGAACGGGTGTACGGGTGTTCGTCGACCTCGATCGGATCGATGAAACGCGCACTCCCGAGCTCGCGCGGTTCTTCCGCCGCACCCGCCATGTTCCCGACAACAAGAGCCGGGAGGCATCGGCGAAGCTCGTCGTCGAGGAGTTCGCCCGCGAGGGCCGAAACGTTCTCGGCATGCAGCGGGTGCAGGTGAAGAGGTTCGGCAAGGAGCCGATCCTGCCGGCCCGCATCTGCCCCACCTGCCGCGAGTCCTTTCTTGCTCGCGACGATGCCCACCTCGTCTGCGACTACTGCTCGGGCGCCTCCGCCTACTACATCCCCGAATCCTGAGCCGTGGCGGCCGTGATCACCATCGGACGGGTTCATCAACCCGGCGCATGACGGGGCGAGCCAGGGACTCCGGAGGGAAACCCTTTGCCGTAGCCCCTTCGGTTCCGATCTTTCCGGCGTCAGGCGGGAATACGGCCGATGGGATCAGTCGTCCTCGACCTTGAGGACGGCCATGAAGGCTTCCTGCGGGATCTCGACGTTGCCGACCATCTTGAGGCGCCGCTTGCCTTCCTTCTGCTTCTCGAGCAGCTTGCGCTTGCGGGAGATGTCGCCGCCGTAGCACTTCGCGATGACGTCTTTTCTATATGGAGCGATATTTTCGCGGGCGATGATCTTCGCCCCGATCGCCGCCTGGAGCGGGATCTGGAACTGGTGCCGCGGAATCAGCTTCCGCAGCTTCTCGATCATCGTCCGGCCCCGGCGCTCGGCCCGCTCGCGGTGCGTGAGAAAACAGAGGGCGTCGACGGGCTCCTGGTTGACCAGAATATCGACGCGAATAATATCGGCCGTCCGGAACCCGATCGGCTCGTAATCCATCGACGCATAGCCGCGCGTGCGGCTCTTGAGCTTGTCGTAGAAGTCGACGATGATCTCGGACATCGGCAGGTCGAACGAGATCGAGACGCGATTTTCCGAGATATATTCCATGTGCTTCATCATGCCCCGGCGCTCGGTGCACAGGTCCATCACCGTCCCGATGAACTCCTTGGGCATGAACATCGTGGTGTGGACGAACGGCTCGCGAACCTCCTCGACCTGGGTCGAGTCGGGCAGCTTCGCCGGCGACTCGATCTCCATCTCGACGCCGTCCTTGGTGCGCACCTGGTAGATGACGTTGGGGGCCGTCGTGACGAGCTCGAGGTTGTATTCCCGTTCGAGCCGCTCCTGGACGATCTCCATGTGCAGCAGTCCCAGAAAGCCGCACCGGAAGCCGAACCCGAGGGCCACCGAGTTTTCGGGCACGAACGAGAGGCTGGAATCGTTCAGGGTCAGCTTCTCGAGCGCGTTGCGCAGCTCGTCGAACTCGCTCGCCTCGACTGGATACAGGCCGCAGAACACCATCGGCTTCGCTTCCTTGAAGCCGGGAATCGGCTCGACGACGACGTTCTTGCCGGCGTTGGTGATCGTGTCACCGATGCGCACGTGGCCCATCTCCTTGATCGTGGCGCAGAAATACCCGACATTGCCGGCCGATATCTCGGGCACCTGGAGGGGCTTGGGCGTGAACACGCCGGTTTCGATCACCTCGAACTCCGATCCCGTCGAGACGAACTTGATGCGGTCACCGGTCTTGAACGAGCCGTCGACGACGCGGCAGTAAACGACGACGCCCTTGTAGGAATCGTATTTCGCGTCGAAGATGAGGGCGCGCAGCGGGGCCTTGGGATCGCCCTTGGGCGGCGGAAACCGTTTCGCGATCGCTTCGAGCAGCTCGGGAACGCCGATTCCCTCTTTGGCCGAGACGAGCAGGGCGTCGGAACAGTCGATGCCGATGAGATTCTCGATCTCCTTGCGCACCTTGTCGGGATCGGCCGCCGGAAGGTCGATCTTGTTGATCACGGGCAGGATTTCGAGATTGCCGGCCAGCGCCAGCGTGACATTGGCCATCGTCTGGGCTTCGACCCCCTGACTGGCGTCGACGACGAGCACGGCACCCTCGCAGGCGGCGATGGAACGCGAGACTTCATACGAGAAATCGACGTGCCCGGGGGTGTCGATCAGGTTGTACATGTACTCCTGCCCGTCGGAGGCATGGTAGATCATGCGGACGGACTGGGCCTTGATCGTGATGCCGCGCTCCCGCTCGAGATCCATCGAGTCGAGGAGCTGGTCCTTCATCTCACGCTTGCTGACGGTGGAGGTGGTTTCGATCAGACGGTCGGCGAGCGTCGATTTCCCGTGATCGATGTGGGCGATGATGCAGAAGTTGCGGATGTGTTTCTGAGGGTGTGACACGAGCGCTCCTAGGGATGTCCGAAAATCAGGCGACTGAGGGTCGTCTTGACGATCCAGAACAGAATGAGGGCGGCGATGACGGCTATGATGCCAAAAACGAAGTTTCCGATCAAGTCCTTGTTCGATGCCCAGAAGATCGTGTCGAGCTTTTTCTGCACGTTCGGATCGCTCGGGCTGTAGATCAGGATGCGGCGCAGGAACTCCTCGGCCTGCTCGAAGTTCCCCTTGTTCATGGCACGGTCGCCGAAGAAATGCAGGGCATTGACCATCAGGGCGCGCGCATCGGGATCATTGGGCTGGAGATTGAGCACCTGCTCGATCCGCACATAGGCTTCATCCCACTGGTCGCGGTTGGCGAGGGTCTTGGCTTCGCGCAGGATCATCGCGGCGCGGCTCGGCTGGAAAAACTGGACACGGCTGTTCCCCTGATCGCTGATGATCAGCGTGTCTTCCGAGGTGAGGGCCATGCCGCGCGGCCAGAAGAGACGGCCCGGCGCCGAGCCCCGTCCGACGGGGTAGTTTTTCACGTACATACCGTTGTTCGTGATTTCGACGAACCGGTGATTGCGGCTGTCGGCGATGAAGAGATGGTTCGACGGGCCGGGAACGATGTACGAGGGCTCGTTCAGCTCCCCCTTGGCGTTGCCCTGGGCGCCGTAGCGCCAGACGACCGCCCCGTTCGTGTTCCAGCAGACGATCTGGTGAAAGCTCGGATACGAGACGGCGAGATGGCCCGTGGGCAGCCAGCAGACGCCCCGGGGGGCGAGGGAACGCAGCTCTTTCTTCTTGGTTTCTTCTTTGTAATGGATTTCTCGGACGAATTTGCGGTTCGCATCGAAGATCTGGACGCGCCGGTTGCCCGAGTCGGCAACGGCAAGCCAGCCGTCCGCGCGCACGTCGATGTCGAGCGGGGTGTCGAACTGGCCCTGCAGGCGGCCGAACCGGCCGATTACCCCGAGCAGGGCGCCGTCGGACAGCCGTAACACCCAGATATGACCGGTTCCCGAGCCGGCGACGAACAGATGGCCCTTTCCGTCGAGCGCGAGACCGACCGGCTTGTCGAGCCGGGGCCCGGGCGGGGCGGGCGGTTCGGGCTGCTTCTGGGCCTTCGAGGAAGAGGATTCGCGCTTCTTTTCCGGCGGGAACAGGCTTGCCGTCTGCGTGGCGGTCAGGTCCGCGAGATACGAGGCGACCCCGGGGGTCTTGGGCGTGATCGTCAGAAACCGCTTGAACAATCCTTCGGGGGTGAGGATCTGGATGCGGTTGTTCTTCTGGTCCGCGACGATGATCTCGCCGGAGGGGCCCAGGAGGAGGTCTTCAGGCATGATGAACTCGAGTTCGCCCTTCCCTTCGTAGCCGCGGGCGACGAAGTTCGCGAACTCCAGGCCCCATGCGGGAAGGATGGTCAGCCCGAAAAAAAGAACGAGGGCCGCGGCGAGCCACGGCCTTGCGGGACGGATGACGGTTGTTGACGAGCGCATCAGTTGCTGATCTCCTCGACCTGCGGGAACATGAGATAATTGTCGCTGGAGAGCTTTTCCTCGCGGCTAAACCCGCCTTGGGTCACGATGCGATAGGCATCGATCGTATACCCCGTGACCCCCGGCCGGGCGATCCGCTTGTCTCCGCCTTTGAGTTTTTTGCTTTTCTTGACCTGCGTCGGGAAGGGAATCGGCTTTTCGTTCCGGGTCAGCACTTCAACCTTGTCGAACGGTTGGCTGGGAGCATAGAGCGAGACGTGGACCCGGCCGTTTCCGCCGTGACAGGAGATGAGCAGGGGAATGCCGAGCGTGTTGACGAACCGGAAATTCTTCGAGCCCCAGGAGATCGCAGCATCGAGGCCGCGATCGGCATACGGGATGCCTTCGTAGATCGAGTGGTTGTGGCGCTCGGTGATTTTCATGTTGGCGAGGAGTGCGGTGCGATAGAGGGTCGTGCTGACCTGGCAGACGCCGCCGCCCATGCCGGGAATGACGCGGCCGTTCGAGATGACGCCGGCCATCTTGAAACCGTTCTTCGCGACGCGGGGGCCCACGGCTTTGTCGAAGTTGAACTCCTCACCGGGCTGGATGATCAGGCCGTCGCACTTTTCGGCGGCGATGCGCAGATTCTCGTTACGGGCCTCGTCGTCGGCATGGTCGGCGTGGAGGGTTTCGAATCGGCCGAGACAGACGGTGAATCCGAGTTTCTGTCGCTGGGCATCGAAGCCTTCGGCTCCTTCATCCGCCTTGAAGGCGACGGGAATCGTCAGGGACGGCGCATCGGCGGCTCGGGAGGCGCGTTCCTTCAGGATCATCAGGGTGCGCTCGCGGTCGATGAGGCGTGCGCCGAGGCCGCGCGCGATGCGCTGCGGATTCCCGTTGCGGCCTGCAATGAGGCGGGCGGGTTCGGTCGTTCCCGCGCCTGCCGGATCCTTCAGGTTGGCCACGAGAGACTCGGCGAGCTGGCTATTGATCTCGACGAGAGGCGGCTCGGCGGCATTCGGCCGGCTGACGCGGAGCAGCTGTTTCTGGCCGAGTTCGAGTTTTTCGGTGCCGAAATCGAACGTGACGTCGAGAGAGCGGGTGACCGGTTGTGCGGACGTGCTGGTCGTCATGGGTGTCTCCGGAAGGGGGGGCTGCGGCTGCGCTTGCATCTGGGGGGACGGGCGGGTGACGGACGGCGTGCCGCCCGTTCCCTGGAGCCTGATGATGCCCCAGAAGAAGATGCCCAGGAACAGGGCGAGCCCGAAGATCGAGGCGGCGATGATGAGATTCCGGCGCATGAATACAGCTCCCGCGAGGTATTTAGGCCTCTTCGTCCTTCAGTGAACGGGTCATGAGGTTGCGGGCGGCTTCCCGGGGGGGCAGCCCATCGAAGAGAACCCTGCATATCTCTTCGGTAATCGGGAGGGGAATGGTTAGTTTTTTCCCCCATTCGGCCGCCATGCGTGCCGTTTCGACCCCTTCGATCACCATGCGGCTGCTGCCGGAGATCTCGGCGAGCGTCTGGCCCCGCGCAAGCGCCTGGCCGAGCTGGTGATTGCGGGAAAGGGGAGACGAGCAGGTGGCCATGAGATCGCCCAGGCCCGAAAGGCCGTAGAACGTCGTCGGGCGGCCTCCGAGCCGGGTGCCGAGCCGGACCAGCTCGTGCAGGGCGCGTGTGAGATAGGCGGCTTTTGCGTTGTCACCGAGACCGAGACCGTCGACGATGCCGGCCCCGATCGCGAAGACGTTCTTCAGCGTGCCGCCCAGCTCGACCCCGGCGCGGTCGGTGTGGCGGTAGACGCGGAACTGCTCGGTCGAAAGCAGCTCCTGGACCGTCTGGGCCCAGCCGGTGTCGGGACAGGCGGCGACCGTCGCCCCGATCTTGCCTTCGGCGAGTTCGCCGGCGAGATTCGGACCCGAGATGATCGCGACATGATCGTCGGCGCTGCCCGGAGCGACCCCGGCCTCCTCGACCAGGATCTCACTCAGCCGCTTGCCGGTGGCGGGCTCGAAACCCTTGGCGGCGTTGATGATACCTTTCATGCGGGCCAGATGGCGGCCGAGCCGGTGGGCCATCCCGCGCAGATGCATCGAGGGAATCGCGAACAGGAGAGCCTCTGCCCGGGAAGCGACCTCGTCCGCGTCATCCGTGACCCCGAGCTCGGGGGGCAGCTCGAGGGTGTTCATGAAGAACGGGTTCCGGCGCCGGTTTCGAATGCCGGCGACGACCTCGGGCTCGCGTGCCCACAGGGTGACCTCGTTGCCCTTCTTCGAGAGGAGCGTGGCGAGGACGGTTCCCCAGGAACCCGCCCCGATGACGCCGATGTTCATGGTGGGATGCTCCCTTCGTCAGGTTTCCGTGCGCGGAGAGGGTTCGGAGCCGGATGCCAGGGCATTCTCCTCGCCCATCCACAGACGCTGGATGTTCGCCTTGTGCTTGTAGATCACGAACAGGGCGACGAACGCGGAGAACCCGACGAACCAGGGGCTCCAGGCATCGCCGCCTTCGTTGAACGCATGGATGAGGAAGGGGAGGGCGCCGGCCGCCGCGATCGAACCGAGCGAGACGAAGCCGCTCGGAACGAGAACGGCGAGGAAGACGACCATCGCCGCGATCGAGGCCTTCGGGGCCAGGGCCAGGAACACGCCCAGGCCGGTTGCCACGCCTTTTCCGCCTTTGAACCGCACCCAGACCGAGAGCGTGTGCCCGGCGATCGCCGCCGCGCCGGCGGCAAGGCCGGTCGGGACCAGCGTTTCCGGGGTCGCGAACAGCCGCATCGAGAGCAGGACCGCCGCGAACCCCTTCACGATGTCGAGCAGAAGCGTCAGGGCGAAGGGCTTTGTGCCGAGAACCCGGTGCACGTTCGTCGCGCCCATGTTTTTGCTGCCGTGCTCGAAAATGTCGATGCCATACACGAGCCGGCAGAGAAGATAGGCGGATGGAATAGACCCAAATATATATCCCGCCGCTATCGCTTGCCAGGGAATGCTTTGCATCGTCGCTCAGCGCGCCACGGAGAGCCGGACCGGCCACCCTTCGAACGCGAACTCCTGCCGGATGTGGTTCAGCAGATACCGCTGATAGGAAAAGTGGACGTGTTTCGGATCGGAGGTGGTTACGCGGAACACGATCGGCGGCCCGTTGAGCTGCCGCAGGTTCTTGAGATGAACCGGCCGGCCGGCGATGGGGGAGGGCGGCTGAATCGTGACGGCCTCATAAAGGATCTGCCGGAGGCGCTCGTCCGTGATGCGGTGGCGGCCGGTTTCCTGGACGCGGTCGAGAAGATCGAACAGCTTGTCGACGCGCTGGCCGGTGCGGGCCGAGGTCGTGGTGACCGGGGCGAAGTTCAGCAACGGAAACGCTTTGCGGGTCTCTTCGAGCAGGTCGTCCCAGGGACGGGCGGTTTTGTCGGCGACGTCCCATTTGTTCCAGACGATGACGCAGCCCGAGCCGGCGTCGACGACGCGGCCCGCGATGCGCTTGTCCTGTTCGGTGATCTTGCCTTCCGAGGCGTCGAGAACGAGCACGGCGAGATCGGATTTCTGGATCGCGTCGAGGGTGCGGAATACCGAAAAGAACTCGACGTTGTCTTTCTGGCGGGCGGGGCGGCGCAGGCCGGCGGTATCGATAAACCGGTAGGTGCGTCCTTTCCGGTCGATGGAGACCGTGATCGCATCGCGGGTCGTGCCGGGGACGTTGTCGACGATCGAGCGGTCCTGGCCCAGCAGGCGGTTGAACAGCGAGGATTTGCCGACGTTCGGCTTGCCGACGATGGCGATGCGCTCGAGAGGCGCACTCTCCACTTCTTCGGTTTCGGTTTTCCGTTCGAACGGCTCGACGAGGACGTCGAGCAGGTCGGCCACGCCCATGCCGTGCACTGCCGAAACGGGGAACAGCCGGTCGACGCCCAGGGCGTAGAACTCGGCGGTGAGCACGTCGATCTCGGCCGGATTGTCGATCTTGTTCACGGCCACGTAGAGCGGCTTGTCGGGGCAACTCTTGCGCAACAGCCGGAGGATTTCCCGGTCATCGCCGTGCAGGCCGTCACGGGCATCGCACACGAACAGAATCGCGGCCGCTTCCCGGAGGGCGAAATCGACCTGGGAGCGGATGGCCTGCATCAGCGGCTGCTGATCGTCGGGATCGAGGCCGCCGGTGTCGACGACGCAGAAATGCCGGCCGTTCCAGACGGCTTCGGCGTAGTTGCGGTCGCGGGTGACGCCCGGCGTCGGATCGACGATTGCGTGGCGGTACCCGACGATGCGGTTGAGCAGTGAAGATTTGCCGACATTGGGCCGGCCGACGATGGCGAGAACGGGGGGGAGTGACATGGGAACTACCTCCGGAAGTGAAAAAGAGATCATACCATGGAGGGAGAAACAGCGTCAATAGAGGGGAATCCCCGGGTTGACAGGGTTCGGGCCATCTGCTAGGCTACCGCAGCGCCATTTCCCGGGCGGAATCGAGAGGAGGAGCCATGCAGGACTGCACCGCGTTACTCGCCATCCAGGCCTTCGATCTTGCCGCCGATGATCTCGAGATCCGCATCAGGCAACACAAGGACAAGATCCGGAAAATGGAACAGGAGGTCGGCCAGGAGGAACAGCTCCTTCGCAAGAAGGAGATGCTGCGCGAGAAGCTCCAACTGCGCAAGCGCGCCACCGAGAAAGAGGCCGCCGACCTCACCGACAAGATCCAGACCGCCGACCTCCGGCTCAAATCCGCCGGCCTCACGCCGAACGCCTACATGGCGATGCAGAAAGAACTCGAGCGGAACCGCGAGCTGCTCGGCGACGTCGAGAGCCGCATCCTCGAAGACATGGAAAAGCTCGAGACCCTGGAAAAGGACGTTGCGAAATCGGCCAAGCTGCTCGGTGGCCGCAAGCAGCATCTCGAAGACGTGAAGAAACAGCTTTCCGGCGAGATCGCAGGCTTCCAGCAGGAAGCCGACCTCCAGCGCACCCAGAAGCGCCAGACCTCGCTCAAGCTCCCCGCGAGCGATCTCGAACTCTACGAGGAGATCCGTCACAAGACGAAGGGAAAAGCGATCTGGGATGCCGACAAGTCCGGCTGCCCCTCCTGCGGCATGAGTCTTTCCGCGGGATACATCAACTCCATCGCCGGCACGAGTCGTGCCGAGCCGTGCCCGCACTGCGGCGTGCTCGTCCGCTGGGTGGGCATCGTCGATGGGCTGCGCTGAGCCCGGAAGCCTCGCGAGATGATCCGAAGCCTGCCTGCCGCGTTCCCCGCCCCGTTCCGCCGGTTCCCCTCTCTCGGGAATGGGTGCGCGGTGCGCTCGGTCATCTGCCTGGCCCTGGTGCTCGCGCTCTGGTTCGGGGCTTTGCCTGCGATGGCCCAGACGGCGAGCGAGCCGGAAGCGGCCCCGCCCCCGGCCGACCGCTACCTCTCGGATCAAGCGCTCCTGTTGAAGGAGCCTGTCAGACTGCAGATCATCGATGCCTGCGCGGAGATCGAAAAGAGTCTCCGCATCCGGATCCTCGTGAAAACCGAAGTCCTGGAAAATATCGATGACTATTCAAAGCGGATCGAAACCTTTTTCACCGACTGGATCCGCTCGATCGGCATGGATAAGCGGGGGATTCTGCTCTACGCGGCCCTGCCCCGCGACTCCCTGAACGGCAAGTTCAGCCTGCGGGTCGGGATCGGGTTGAAATACCTGATCACCCGCGAGATGGGTGAAAAGATCCTCAACCAGGTGATTCTGCCCGGAAACGCCGAGAACGATGACGGGCGAGGATTCCTCGAGGGGATCCTGACGATCAAGCGCACCCTGCTCGACGAGCTTCGGCGCGAGAACCAGAGCCTGCCTGCCGCGACCGGGACGTTCGATCTGTTCGGCTTCCTCTGGAGCTCGAAGGAGATTTTGCTTGCCCTTCTGGTGGGGGGATTCCTCTGCTACATGGTGTTTTTCGTCGAGCGGTGCCCGAGGTGCAACGGCTCGCTCCGCACCGCCTTCGAGATTCTCAAGGAGCCGGGCCACAACACACTTGGCCTGCGCCGTCGCCTCTATTCCTGTGACCGGTGCGGCTTTACGCGCCGCAAAAAAGAGCCGATCTATCCGGCCGGCAGCGCCGGTTTCTGGATGTGGCTGCTCGGCACCCGCCGGAACGTGCGGATCGAGGGCAGCGCCACCCGCCTTCCGGGCGATCTTTCATCCGACGATAGACATACCCCATCCGAATGAGGTATGATCCGGACCGGCAGGACGGCCGGTCGATCGCGTCCCGACTCGCTCGGGATGAGGAAAGTCCGGGCTCCGCATGGCAGGACGCTGGGTAACGCCCAGGCTTTCCGCGAGGAATCGCGGAGGGACGGAAAGTGCAACAGAAAACATACCGCCGATGGCCCGGCAACGGGATCAGGCAAGGTTGAAATGGTGCGGTAAGAGCGCACCGGGTCGCCGGTGACGGCGATGCCTGGAAAACCCCGTTCGGAGCAAGGCCTAACAGGGGGAGGGGTAGCCAGCCCCGCCCGACCCCGGGTTGGCCGCTCGAGGTGGCGGGTAACCGTCATCCAAGATAGATGATCGACGCCCGCAAGGGTACAGAACCCGGCTTACAGGCCGTCCTGCCTTCCCCCTCCCGCTTGTTTCCCCGACCCGCTCACGCGGTGGGCGATGCGCCTGCGTGCGCGCGCTGGAGCCGTCGCAGCATGATGAACCGCATCGCGCTGCGCAGGGCCATCAGCCCGACGAAAATGGCAAGCGTGATGTGCAGAGAACCGGTGCTCGCGCCACGCGGAGGGGTCCAGTCGGCGATCGACGGCCCGCCAGCCTGTTCGACACCCTTCAGATACATGACGCGGGGCAGAAGCAGCCGGTCCGTTGTCCGGGTGACGGCCTCGCCGTCGATCGTGAAGCCGAACTCGAGGCCTGCCGAGGCGATGCAGTTGCGGGAAACGGTGTCATACTCGCCGAACGGGTAGGCATACCAGGTGACCGAGGCGACGAGCTGCCGTTCGAGCTCCTCTTTCGCGGTGAGCGTTTCGGTGAGGAGATTCCCGCCTGTCTGGACGATCTTGGGAGGCTCGATGTGCCGGAGCCCATGCAGGCCGACGAGGCAGCCCGCTTCCGAGGCGAGGGCCCGCAGGCCGTCCCAGGTGAGATACCCGGGCTGGCCGATCAGATCCGTCGTGATGAACAGGACCGAGCCGATGCCGAACTCACTCCGGATCCGCCGGATCGCGGCCGCGGAGGTTTCGAGACCGTCGTCGAAGGTGAGCAGGAACCGGCGCCCCCCCCGGATGGAGCCCGAGAGCCAGGCGGAAAAACTCGCCGGTTCGAGCGCCGTATACTCATGCCGTTTCAGCCGCTCGAGCCAACCCGTCAGATCGCTCCAGGTGATTTCCCAGGGCCGGGTCGGCGCATCGGTCACCCCGTGAAAGGTGATCGGGACGAGGATCTCGGCCCTCGACTGGTTCAGACCGTGCAGGAAGCCGAACACGGCGCCGGCGGCCAGGACGATCGTCAGCAGCGCGTGATACACCAGGGCGCGCCGGAGCTGCTGGGCGGAAAGGGCGACGGCGGTCTTGGACATCGTCAGGCCTCCGTGAGCCGCGACAGGACGTATCGCTCGAACTGGGGGGTCTGCACCAGCACCGGATCGAGGAGGAACGTGACGCCGGGGTGTTTGAATATCATTTGATTTATAATGTCAGGGATATCTTTTGTCGTATGGGATCCCGTGACGGCGAACACCGGCAGCACCCGCACCGTCTGGGCGCCCGAGACGACGGCCGACTCGATCGCCTGTTCGAGGCTGGGAGAGCATTCGCGCAGGAACCCATGCCCGATCAGTTGATGCGGATCGAGGGCCTGGATGCGGGCGGTGAAGGCGGCGGCTTCCGGTCCCGCGAGGGGGTGGCGGGACCCGTGGAAAACGAGGATGACGGCGGCGTTGTGCATGCCGTGCAGTCTACTGTAGAATGTGGCCTGTTGCAAGAATTCCCCGCCCCCTCTGGAGTCGCCGATGATCCTCACCGTCACGCCAAATCCGCTGCTCGACTACATCATCCATGCCCCCGAACCGCCGGCCCAGGGTGGGCACCGCTGTCGGTTCATCGACTGGACGGTCGGAGGCAAGGGAATCAACGTTGCCCGGATGCTCAAAACCCTCGGCCGGCCGGCGCTTGCGATGGGGTTCGCCGGCGGTCCGAACGGCGACAAGATCCGGCAGCGGCTGAAAGAGCAGGGCGTGCCGGCCCTGCTGGTGCCGACAGAGGCCGAAACCCGCGTCGGGATCAACATGGTCGTCGAACGGCCCTCGTCGCAGACATGGTGGATCGAGGACGGGGAGGAGCTTGCTGAAGCCGAAGTCCAGGCCTTTCTCGAAGCACTCGAGGCAGAGCTTCCCAGGACCTCGTTCGTCGCCATGTCCGGCACGATTCCGGGCCGGGCGAACCGGGATCTGTACCGCCGGGCCATCGAGCGGTGCCGGAGCCACCCCTGCGAGCTGTATCTCGATGGCCGGGGGGAGCCGCTTCGCCAGGCGTTGCAGGTCGGCGGCTTTTTCCTGAAGCACAATCGCGACGAGGCGCGTGAAACCTTCGGCATCGATCCGTTCGATGAGGCTCACACCGAAGCGTTTTTCCGCCGGCTCATCGAAGCCCGGGTCTGGGGGGCCCTGATCACGGATGGCCCCCGCCAGGCGCTGGCCTGGGATCCCCCCCGTATCTGGCGGCTCGAACCCCCGCCCGTGCGCGAGGTGAGTGCCGTCGGCTCGGGGGATGCGGCTCTTGCCGGCCTGCTCTGGGCACGGGCGAACGGAATGGACTGGCGTCAGGCCTCTCTCTGGGCCATGGCCGCCGGGGCGGCGGATGCCCTGCATCCGGGGCCCTGCGCCGCCGCGTTTCCGGAGATCGAGCGGATGCGGGCCCTGCTGGGAACGTGACCTCCCGCCGGTTCTTTCCCGGAAGCAGCTTCGAAATCCCGAACCCTCCGGACGAATCCCGCGTCTTACCGGCAGACATGCTATGAACGCAAAAAAGATGGACGAGCACGGAAATTCTCGAAGCGTTTTCCCGCGGATGGTGGAACTCCCTGGGTACGTCTGTTAGAATGAGAGTATAGACTTGCTCAGAAGAGGCTTCAGGCGACGATGCAACGGACAGGAAGAGGATTCACGCTTCTGGAAATTCTGATCGCGGCATCCGTGCTGACGATCTTTCTCACCGGCGTGTACAAGCTCTACCGAGGCGTCGTTCGCTCGTTCCAGCAGGCAAACTGGTCGCTGGCGATGCAGACCGAGGCCCGCAACGGCCTGACCTTCCTGCGCGAGGAGATGCAGCGCGCTTCCTACAAGACGACGATCAGCATCGGTTCCGTCGTCGTCGATGAGGAAAAAACGATGAAGATCCGCCAGGGCACCACCCAGACGGACGCCGTCCTTGCCGAATGGTACATCGGCATTCCCTTCCGCACCGATACGCCCAGCACCGGAGCGTGTTTCAAAAGCACGGTCGCGATGTCGGGCGGAAAACTCGTCTACACGAAGACACTCGACTCCGGCACCAATACCGGTGAGCCCCTGTTCAACGGCAAAGTGCTGATGGAAAATCTCACTTCGGTGGCCCTGAACCTGGAGCCCTTCGACGTCGATGACGCTTCGGGCACGAAGCTCGTCAGCATCGTCGTCGAACTGCGGCATCCGATGCGGGATCAGTATCCGAACACGAAGGTCATCGAACGGACGGGGGCGAAAGTCGACGTGAAAGTCGAGGATCTGTGATGCGGCACGAGAGGCGGGGAACGACGTTCGCCGAGGTGATCATCGCCGTCGCCATCATGACGTTCGCGATGCTGCCCATTTTCGGTTTGATGAGCTCCTCGAACACGGCGTCCCGCATGCAGAAAGTCGAAGGCGTCGCAGCGAACCTGGCAAAAGAAGAGATGAACCGCTGGATGTACGTTCTCGATCCCGAGAACTTCCCGGCCGATGGAGTGGAATATCCCGTCAATGTGCCGTCCTTCGAGGGAAACGAGATCGAGATCAAGGTGTGGGTCTACCGGCACGAGAACACGACGACGAATGTCGTGTACCCGAAGTTCGCATGGCATGATTTCCGCGCCTGCGCGGGCGGCAGCGAAAACAACAATCTCGACGGAAAAACCACCCCGTTCACTCGCCCGATCCAGGAAGTGACCCGCGACGAAGCTCCGAAAACCTTCCGCCTCGTCGATATCGTTCTGCGCACGCGCTGGAAAACGCCGAACACCTCCTGGTCCGATATCAACCAGTTCTATCTGGTGTCTCGAAGGGGGTACATGTGACCGGACGTCGGCCGGTTTCTTCCACCGCCCGTGACCGCCTCCCGGGCGGCCGCTCGGGCATCGCCATCATCCTCGTTCTCACCTTCGTTCTGTGTGTTTTCTCGCTTGCCACGGGCATGTTCTATTTCCGGAAGGAAGTCAAGCAGCAGAACGTCTCGAACGTGAACTTCCTCCAGGCGAACTTCCTCGCCCAGGCCGGCGTTCAGCATGCCCTGCTCAAATGCCGCATCCTCCCCCAGGAGGCCTATGACTCGGGAATGGCCCTCCAGGGCTACTGCCCGCTCCAGGCCGTCATCGCCGGCGCGGCCCCCAGCCCGAACGTCAAGAGCACCAGGGCGATGCAGATCTTCATCGGCGACTGCACGGCGGATCCCACCCGCGGTATCCCCTGGGATTCCCGCATCCAGACCAGCCACGGCCTCAATCCGGCCGACTGGCAATACGAGGTCGCGAGCATGTCCGTCATCGCGGCGTTCACAAAGCCGGCCGAGAGGCTGTTCGTCCTCACATCCCAGATCATCGCGAGCGGAACCGTGATCGAACACCGGGGCGGCCGTGGCCGGCGATCCGAACTCATGACCAAAACGATCGAACTGACACGAAAGATCAACTGATCTCTCGGGGCGAAAGAGGAGGGGAGTATGAACCGGTACCCGTCTGTTGTATATTGTGTGTTATTGAATATCCTCGTCCTGTGCGGGGCGGCCGTTGCCTGCGAACTGCCGGCGGAGCCCTCGGCCGCCGTCGTTCCCGACGTCACCGACCCGAACTTCTCGAAGGTCAAGATCGTCGAGGAGAACGGGGGCTTCTACTTCCTCGTTCCCGAGAACACGCAGCTCAAGATGCGCATCGTCTGGGATCCCTACGATCACAACGGGGGAAAGCTCGAAGAAAAGTATGATTATGTGGCCCGTACCGACAAGGGAAACATCCCCCCGGATCCCAAGGCGCCCGTCATCAATGGCAAGTCGTATTTCCCCCTTTCCGCGATGACCAAGTTCTTCGACGTGTCGGGGAACCGGAAATCCGTCACGGAGGCGTTCAGCCGGTCCAATGGAAATATCGCTGAAAATACCTTCATCGAGGACAAGACCCACATGGGGCCGGCCCTGCTGCTGACGAACGCGTTCGTGAAGCCCGGGCAGGACGGTGCCGTCACCATCCTCGAGGCCGACCGTGCGGCTGCCTACGGCTCCGCCTCGGCCCTGGTTACCCTCGAAGGAAAGACGTATGAGGATCTGAGCGAGCTCGACAAGGCTCTGCCAAACGATTCCGCCGATTTCGCCGACAAGATCAAGCCGCAGCCGACCGAAGTTCCCGATCCGCCCGCCGGATATCTCACGCAGGTGAAGTATCTTTTCGGGAAGGCCGGCATCCAGATGGACAACCTCGACGTCAAGCTGACCGAGATCGAGAATCGGGATTACAAGGCCTATATCGTTGCCGGTGAGCCGAATGTCTGGAGCGACGGCACCCTGCCCGTGCTGCCGGATGGCGACCCCGACGACAAGGGGATTGGAAACGACACCGGGGAGATCACCGCGACATTCCATACGCCGAACGTCGGCGCCGGCATGCCCACGAAGGTCAAGGTCAAGGCCCCGGCCGCCGGCTTCGAGGTGACGAACCTCTTCTGGTGCTGGGAAGAAGAGATCACCGTGACGGTCGCTTCGGACACCAACGGGGACGGCACGATGGATGCCTACATCATGGCGGCGGGCGATCCCAAGTGCGGCGTGAAGGTCGCGAAGTGCAGTGCCGGCCTCAAGGTGGTCATCAAGAAGCCCAGCAACTCCTCCGGTTTCTCCGCCTTCCGCGTGTATAACACCCGGCCGCCGATCGCCTCGAAGCTCGAGGTGCTTTCCGACCCGGTGTTCACGTGTGGAGCTGCCAGTATGAGCGTTCCGTTCCGGCTGACCACGTGGGGTACCGACCCATTCGCCGACACCGAGATCGATCCCCCGCTGACGGCGAAAGACAACACCGTGATCAAGCATGATATCGAGGCCATGAAAAAATCCATCAAACTCTTCATGGCCTACCCGGTCTACGCCTTTTCGAACAAGGCCGACATCACCGTCGACGATCTTGCCGATATGCAGAAGGTCAATCTGGGCCTGCTCGATTTCAGCGATGCGAAACTTCCAAAATGGAAGGGGTCATACTACCACCAGAACTGGACATGGGTGCCGGCAAGCGCGACGACCATCACCTCGGCCGTTCTGAACAAGCTCCCTGCTGACGGCTCAACAATGCACGGCGGCGGCTCATGGGTCGTCGAGGGAACCGCGCTGTTCGACGTTCCCGCCCCGCAGCACTTCGCCAACGAAGGCGATGCCCTCTCGACGGTCTATGCCGCCCACGGCGCGACGTATCCCGCGACGGGAACGCCGGACATCGAGAAGCTGTTGAAATTCTTCGCGATCACCGAGGATTCGGCAGGCCACAAGAGCGCCTCCTACGCGGCCATCGACGCGCTCGCCTCGGCGTCGGCTCCGATCCGGGCGTTCGATTCTGCCGGAAAAGTAATCGAAAAGGTCGTCATGCCCGACACGGAAGCCGAGATCGGCACCGTCTACGACCACCAGCCCCCTCTGAAAGACCGCATTCCGAACGATATCCCCTCGACAACCGCGGGAGGCCTGTCCACGTATACCTGGCAGTTGTACAAGTATCTCAAATGCGAAGACGCGAACACCCCGCCCGAGCTCCAGGTCATCGTCTTCGACACCCGCAACAACCGGTATCACATCTTCGGCACGAAGGCCGGAGGCGATGCGAAGATCGCCGATGCGGCCCCCTCGTTCGCTGCCTACCAGACGGCGAGCCCGACGATCTATAGCGAAAACGATATCAAGGCGATCACCGACAGTCTGCGGTTCACCGCGTATGAACCCACCCTGTTCGACCGGTTCCTCGACAGCGCCGGCAACGGCGGCGCCTCGACCGCATCGGATACGACCCTCGCCGGAAAGGGCTTCGTGTGCCAGGAAAACACGCGCCTGCTTTTCTACATCCGCGCCTGGGACAACATCAACACGTTCTCGGAAGCCGATACGTTCGGCGTCAGCCAGATTTCTTACGAAGTGAAGGACTGGTTCTCGACGAGTTCGGACCGGCCGCCGAGCACCGGGTACATCGCGTATGATCCCGATGAGCTGATGTCGAAGCCGGTCGTCTGGCTGTTCCGGGCCCCCAACGTGAGTGCCGCCGGCGAAGAGGCCGACAAGGAGTGCAGTCTCACGGTCAAAGCCAAGGACAAGTCCGGCGCCGAACAGGTGCTCACTCTGAAGGTGTTCATCCATGCCAACGATCTGAACATCCGTTCACTCGAGGAGAAACGCCGCCGGAACTGAGATTCCGTCTCGAGACAGAACCCCCCATCCGACCTGGATGGGGGGTTCGCTTTTGAACGCGATCAGTAGCCTGTTTCGATGGCCCGGATGACGAGCGCGAAGAGCGGCTTGTCCGCTTCCGGGGCGGATGTCATGGCTTCGGTGAGATGGGGAAGGGCATCCTTGCCGAATTTCACGAGTGCCTGGCGGGCATTGTTCGAGATCATGACGTTTTGGGACGATAGGCACTTGATGGCGGCCGGAACGGCTATCTGGGGCTGGGCGGCAATCTTGCCGAGGGCCATGAGCCCCAGGTTCTGCATCCAGGGAGTGTCCGACTGGACCCAACCGACGACCGCAGGAACGGCATCCGCAGCCGGCGCGCCGATCCTTCCGAGGGCTTCCATGGCCGTGGCTTTCAGGATCCTGTTATCCGAGCCCAGGGAGGTCACGAGGCCCTGGATCGCTTCCGGTGAGGAAATCCGGAGAGAGCCGATATTGTAGGCGGCAGCCGCTGCCTTGGACGTGTCGCCCCCCGCGATCTCCTCGACATATCGCGCATAACGAGGATTGGTTTTGACCTCTTCACTGGTCATGGCCTGACGCGGAACGGGGGCGGCGGAGTCGTCGGAAATCGGCGCGGAGGATGCCGGGGCCGTGGTCGGGACGTTCGAGGTCGTCTGGCGTGATGGCCGGCCAGGCTCGATTGGCTTGACCGTCTGTTCCTCCCGGATCGTGGCGATCATTTCGCTCTCGGTTTTCTGCTGGTGATCGATGATCCTCAGCCACCTGGAAGCGGCCTCCGCGTTTTCCCGGGCCGGCTGCGTGGCGAGAAACGCCTTCAGATCCTGGGTGGCGGCCTCGCGGTCCCCGCGGAAGAACCGATAGATCGCATGGAACAGCCGGGCGTTCTCATCCTTCGCATCCATCTTGCGCGCGGCAAAATGATTCAGAGCCGTCTCGATGATGCCCCGATCGTTGCCCCCGAGATATCCGATATCCAGCTCGACGCAGTCGGCAAACAAGGCGAAGGCTTTGTCGAAGTTGCCGAGCCCCTTTTCCTTCAGGGCCGTGCGGAAGAGCGCCCGGGCTTTCCTCTGGGCCTCCGAAAGATTCTTCTCGTCGGCGGCCGCCTCGCCGGCATCCTCGAGAGCCGCTTCCAGCTTCTTGATGCGCAGCGACAGGCCGGGAAACGTCGGATTCAGACGGTAGGCCTTCCGGAACGCCTCGAGGGCTTTCTGCGGCTCCCTGGCGATCTCGTGCGAATACCCGAGGGCATACAGAAACTGGGCATTGTTCGGCTGGCGTTTCAACTCCTTCTGGAGCAGTTCGACGGCCATCTCGGGCTGTTTGGCCCGGAGATGATCTTTCACCTTGGCAAGGGTCGGGTCGATTCTGGGCCCGTCTCCCGTTTGCGCATGTCCGGTCAGACCGCTCATGGCGAGAAATACGAACAGACCCAGGGTGACTCCTTTTCTCATGACGGCTCCTCAGATGTGTGGGCTATTATATATTAGAAAAAATATTGATCTGGTGGAGAAACCCGCTCACGGGCTCGGGCAGCCTGGAGCGGGTCGTTTGTCGAAACCGGCGAAGGGCGGACAAGGCTCAGAGGCCCTTTTCCTTCATGTAATCCTCCATCGTCTTGCCTTCCTTCTTGAGCTTCTCCTCGAGCTTGCCCTGGCCGGGCAGTTCGCCCTTCTTCTGTTTCTCGATGATGCTGGCCTTGATCTCCTCGAGAACCTGTTCGCGTTCCTCTTCGGAGGTGGCGTTTTCGAGCTTGGAGCGGGCCTCGGCGATCATATCCTCGACCTTCTTCTTCTCCTCGTCGGTGATCTTTTCCGAGCCGCTGCCCATCAGCTCTTCGAGATCCTTCTGGGAAAAGTCGCCGGCCTCGATCGTGTCGAGGAGTTTTTCCTTGTTCGACCGGTTCAGGTAGTCGAACTTATGGGTGATGACATACTCCTCGTTCGGATCGCCCACGTAGTCGAGAGCCCGCATGTAGACTTCGGCTGCCTTGTCCTTCTTGTTGGCGATCTCATACAGGAACGCGAGCTGGAGCATCGGCCCCTTCTGCCATTCCTGGCCCTGGAACGACTTCTGAAGCGCCTGCTCGTAGATCTCGGTGGCCTTTTTCAGCTCCTCGTAATTCTTGTACCGGAGGGGCGGATTCAGGCGGAACGCCTGATACAGGGTCACGGCGAGCTTGATTTTTTCGGGACTGTCCTGGTTTTTCAGGTAGATGGAGAACTTGCCTTCCCCTTCCTGGTTGAACCCGTCCTGGAGCTCCTTGATCTTTTTCTTGAAATTCTTGAGCTTTTCGTTGTAATCGGCCTCTTTTTCCTTCGAAGGCCGGGAGCGGGCGACGATATCGAAGTTTTCTTTCGAGGTCAGGAAGTCTTTCTTCTGAAACAGCATTTTCGCGTAGATATAGCGGTACACCGCGTTGTCGGGCTCTTTTTTCAGCGCCTCGAACATGAGGTTGCAGGCATTCTCGATATCCTTGTTCTTGAACGCTTCTTCGGCCTGCTGATACATCTGCGCGGCTTCGGGATTGGAGGCTGCCGCGAACACGGCGCCGTGCCACGCGATGGCAATGACGGCCACGACGAGACCCAGCATGCGTCTGCTCTTCATCGATGACTCCTCAAATGGAAAACGATTCTGACTCACGATATCCTACCACAGACCCAAAACGAAGTTCCACCGCTGGCAGATTGCAGGGCAGTGCAACCGCGAATGGCGGCAACCGCCGGCTCCGCGAGATGGGGGGCTCTGGTATAATGGCACCCATGTCAGGAGTTTCAGGGAGCCGCAGGCGGGCGGGAGACGGGTGGTCGTTCCTGCTCGCCGTCGTGTTTTTCGCCGGGTTGCCGATCGGCCTGATCGGGTTCGGCGAATCGTTCATCGCCTCCCAGGAAAAAGCCCGTCTCGGCCGCCTCCACATCGAACGGATCGAGCGGAACCTGTTCCGCTTGAAACGTGAGGGAACGGATCTTTTCTACCTGCAGCGCGAACTCAACACCCTGTACGGTCTGATCGGCGAACATGAGGTCTCCCAGGCGGCCATGGACAAGGCACCCGCCATGCTCACGCGTGCGCGTCTGGGCTTCATCAATGTCTGTTTTTTCGACGGGACCGGGGAGATCATCCGGAACACCGGACGGGATCTGGAGTTCAGAAGTGCCTGGAAGCGCATCCATGCGGCTCTTGTCGAGCCGGAGCGGACCGGCAGGAGTGATCTGATCGTCAAGAACCGCTCCCTGTTCCAGTCGATGCTCGGGAATATCGATGCCTCGGATCTCGTCTACCGGAAAGGGGATGTGACGCCCGTCCAGCTCCGCGGCCGGCCTGGGTATTTCTACTGGAACGCCTTCTACGCAATGCCTGGAGAGGAGCGGGGAGCCGGGAAGCGGCGGAAGCAGAGCGGCACCACGGACGAATACCTCGGCGGAATGATTGCCTGGTTCGATGAGACGCAGATCCCGCGGGATTTCGCCCTGAAGCAGCTGATACGCCAGTTCAACCGCGATGCAGGCGAAGACGAGGGATATGCGCTGATCGACATCGAGCGGCCGGCAGGCAGCCACGGCCTGAAAACCGTTTCCGGCAGGGTAGGGATCCCCGCGAAAGGCGCTTTCCGACGGGCGGTCCGGCTGCGCGAGATGTTTCAGCGGCATGACCAGGATGACGGGGCGCTGATGGCGATCGTTTCGATCGACGCTGCGCGCGTCGTGACGGGCGTAAAGCGGTTTCACTCCGGACTGGATCCCGCCATCCGGGTGGCGCTTCGCCTTCTCGCGGGGATGATTCTGGTGTTCGTCACCTGGTGGGCATGGCGTATCCATCTCGCTGGAGGGGCGCTGGAGCTTTCGATCCGGCACAAACTCGTCGCCCTGTTCCTGTATGCGACGGCCATCCCGATCACCGCGCTCATGCTGCTCGGCTCGCAATACCTCCTGGACCGCAATCAGGTGATGGTGCAGGAGCGCATGCGCCAGCTCGCGGGGCTGATCGAGAACATCGATGACAGTTTCCAGGCCGCTGTCCGGTCCCTCGAGCAGTTGTACCAGAAGATCGCCCGTCTCCGGATCGTGCAGCGTGGAGAAATGGACCGGGTGAATGTGCTGTACGAGCGGCTGAAAGAAGCCGATCTGTTGGCCCAGATGTTCATGGTCGACTCCCGGGGGCGGATGACGCTGATGAAATCCCTGCCGGGGCACGGCCGGGATCTCCTCGAAAAGCTGATTCCGACGCTTGCGCGCAAGATCTTCCAGGTTCGGATCGGCCAGAACGAGGAGGATCTCCGCTCGAAGGTGTCGGACGTGATGGTCGAGACCCTGACCGACAGCGTAGCGGATTTCATGTCGGGGAAAGGGTCGCAGAAAATGTTCGGCGAGATCATCGAGTCGAACGACCGCATCAAGGAGTTCATCCTCGGCAAGACCGGCAATCTGATGTATACGAGCCTGCTCTGGGGGGACGGCCGGGACAAGCCGGCAAACCTGCTGCTGATCGTACACCGGTCGCGGCTCTTCGCCCGGCGGTATCTCCTGCGACTCGTGCGGCGCAACGCACGTCAGCCCGAGTCGGTGAACCCGGTGCGGCTTGCGATCGTTTCCCGGGAGGACGCGAACGGCACGTATCCGAGGGACTACACGAAGTATCCCTTCATCCGCGAGATGGCCGACAAGGTCTCCTCGACCGAGACGCAGCATGCGAATATCGAACAGATCGGCGGCCAACCGTATCTCGTCGTGGCCTCGCCCTTGAAAAAAATGCCTGACTATATACTTTATGCAATATATCAGCGGCGGCTGATCGATGACGTGATCCGGGCGTTCAGCTTCCGGATCGGCCTGATCGCGCTGGCGAGCGGGGGCTTCGCCTTTTTCATCGGCCTTCTCCTTGCCCGGCATTTCCTCTGGCCGATACGCGAGCTGGCAGCCGGGGTGGCGGCGATCGAACGCAGGGATTTCCGGCACCAGGTGCCGGAGCTCGGCCACGACGAGTTCGGGGATCTGGGGACCACGTTCAACCGCGTCATCGGGAATCTCGAGGAAATGCACGTGGGCAAGGTCGTTCAGGAGGCCCTGTTCCCGGCAATGCCGATCCGGCAGGGCGGGTATGTGGTGTACGGCTCGTCGGACGCCATGACGGACCTGGGAGGAGACTTCTTCGACGCATTCGTCGTGAACGACCGGCATATCCTGATGGTCATCGGAGACGTCACGGGGCACGGCGTGCCTGCGGCGCTGCTGATGGCGATGGCGAAGAGCGGCGTTGCCATGCTGGAGCCGGCCGAGTCGCTCGAGGCGGTGAAGGCCGTCACCCGGCTGAACGGGATGTTGTTCGACACCGTGAAAAAGAAGCGCCTCATGAGCCTCTTCTACGGGGTGCTCGACACCGCGACTCACGAACTGCGCTCGGCGAACGCCGGTCATTGTTTCCCGTATCTGTTCCGGGCTTGTGACGGAATGGTGCAACAGATTGAAAACGGCGCGTTTCCTCTTGGCGCCCGCCGAACGCCCTCCTTCGAGCAGGTGTGCACCCCCTTTGCGGCGGGGGATTGCCTGATACTGTATACGGACGGCATCGTTGAAGCCAGGGGTGCCGATGGCCAGGCGCTCGGCTATGAACGGTTCGGGGCCATCGTCGGGGAGGAGTGCAGAGCCGGCGGCGAAGCCGAGGCGATCCATGCCCGCATTCTCCAGCGCGTACGGGCGGTCACCGGGAATCGCCAGGCCGAAGACGACACGACCCTGATCGTCGTCCGTCGAAATGGTTGACATTCATTCCAGCCGGTGATACCTTGAACAATTCCGGTCAACTTCGAGGGGGCTTTGGTTTGCCCCTGAAAGGCAGGGATTCCTCGCGGCGTGGCCCTGATCAATGACGCAATCATCGCCGAGGTGCGCGGACGGATTGATATTGTCCAGTTCGTGGGCGAGTACGTACGTCTGACCCATACCGGGAGAACCTACAAAGGTCTGTGTCCATTCCATCAGGAGAAGACTCCCAGCTTTTATGTCGTCCCTGACAAGCAGATTTTCCACTGCTTCGGATGTTCGAAAGGCGGCGACGTGTTTCGTTTTCTGATGGAAGCCGAGCATCTGACGTTCCCCGAGGCGATCCGCCAACTGGCGCGGCGTGCCGGGGTGGCGATCCCCATCGAGAAAGATCCCGAATACGAGAAAAAGGCGCGGATCTACCAGGCGCTCGACGAGGCCGCGAAATTTTACACCACCCAGCTGCACCAGCCGGGCGGGAAGCAGGCGCGCGAGTATCTGAAACAGCGCGGAATCACCCCCGAGACGGCGGCGCGGTTCCGCATCGGATATGCCCCCGACACCTGGGATGCCCTTGCCACGGCCCTCGGGAAGGGCGCCGAACGGCTGCATCTGCTCGAGAAGGCGGGGCTGGTCAAGCCGCGTGCGACCGGCAGCGGGTGCTACGACACGTTCCGGCACCGGTTGATCATTCCGATTGCCGATGCCCACGGGCGGATCGTCGGGTTTGGCGGCCGTGTGCTCGGCAAGGGCGAGGAGCCGAAATACCTGAACAGCCCCGAAACCGAGCTGTTCAACAAGCGGAAGATGCTGTTCAATTTCCGTGATGCGCTCCAACCGATCCGGCGCGCGAACGCCGCGATCGTGGTCGAGGGGTATCTCGACGTCATCAGCCTGGTCCAGGCCGGCATCACGAACGTCGTGGCCACGCTCGGAACGGCGATCACGGCGGAACAGGTCGCCCTCCTGGCCCGCAACGGCGAAAACGTCTACTTCTGTTACGATGCCGACGAGGCCGGCCAGCGGGCGACGGTGCGCGCGATTTCCCTGCAGCGCGACACGCCTCTGACGGCGAAAGTCATCACGTTCGACGATCCGAAGGATGATCCCGACAGCTTCGTGCGCCGCGAGGGCGCCGAGGGGTTCATCGGCCGGATCGAGGCGGCGCGGGACATCTACACGTTCCTCGTCGAAACCAAAACCCGTGGCATGAAGCCGCCGCTCGAGATTGCGGTCAAAGAGCGGCTGGTTCGCGAATTCAAGGATCTCGTCCCGGCGATCCACAGCCCTGTCGCGCGCAGCGAAGTCATCAGAATGATTGCACGGCTGATCGATACCGACCCGGGGGCGCTTGAAATCCAGTTCGCGAATCGCACGTTCACCAAGGCGGAGAGCGGGACGGCCGATCCCGGTCGCTCGAAACCCGTCGTCGACGGCATGGTGCGGCGGCAGGAATGGGTGCTCAAGCACCTGATAGAACACCCCGAAGAGCTGGACCGGACGCGGGCGATGCTTGCGCCGGCCGATTTCACCGACACCCGGCTTCAACAGATATTCACGGCGCTATGCCGTCAGCAGGAAGCCTCGGGCGGGAAATCACGGCCGGCAGATATCATCGCTGCGCTCGAGGATCCCGAGCTCATCTCGCGGTTCAGCGAGCTTCTCATCGAACTCGAGGAGAAGCCGGTGGAACCCTTTCTCGAATGCGTGTACGGACTCGTGAAAAGCCGGCTGAAGCGTGAATCGGAAGAGCTTCTGGCACGGATCCGCAACGCCGAACGGGACGGGCGCGAGCAGATGGTGGCGGAACTGACCCAGCAGCAACTCGAACTCCGTCGCAAGATGGAGGCACTCAACCAGCGGCACACTGGACCCTAAGGACAAAGACATGAAGACATCTTCATCCGCGGCCTCATCCAAATCCTCCTCGAAGCAGACGAAAGCCGCCGCCGCCGCGGCCGCAGCTCCCGCTCCGGCGCCGGCGCCGGTTTCTGCCACGCCCGCCGCTCCGGCGCCGGGGGGGAAATCCCTCGAGGCGATCCGCGCCGAGCTGATCGAAAAAGGCAAGAAACAGGGATACCTCAGCTACCAGGAAATCAACAGCGCGCTTCCCGACGGGCTCGACACCGAAGCCTTCGAAACCGTCGTGACCGAGCTGATGGATGCCAACGTCGAGCTGGTCGATGACGACGAGATCCAGCTCAAGGAAAAACTCCGGATGCCGGAGGAGAAGAAGGACGAGAACTACGTCGAGGCCCAGGAAGATTTTGACGACATCGACGACTCGGTTCGCGTCTATCTCCGGGAGATCGGCAAGATCAAGCTGCTGACGATGCAGGAGGAGGTCACCCTCGCCAAACGCATCGAGCACGGCGACCAGGAAGCCCAGCGCAAGCTGATCGAGGCGAACCTCCGCCTCGTCGTTTCGGTCGCGAAGAAATACACCAAGCGGGGCCTGCTCTTCCTCGACCTGATTCAGGAGGGCAACCAGGGCCTGATCCGCGCCGTCGAGAAGTTCAAATATCGCAAAGGATATAAATTCTCGACCTATGCCATCTGGTGGATCCGCCAGGCGATCACCCGCGCGATCGCCGACCAGGCCCGCACGATCCGCATCCCCGTGCACATGGTCGAGACGATCAACAAGCTGCGCAAGGCGAGCCGCAAGCTGGTCCAGAAGCTCGGCCGCGACCCCGCCGTCGAGGAACTGGCTCTCGAGGTCGGTCTGCCGGTCGAGAAGGTCAAGAACATCATGAAGACCGCCATGGATCCGATCTCTCTCGAGACGCCGATCAACGGCGAGGAAGACTCGCATCTGGGCGACTTCGTCGAGGACAAGTCGGCTCTGCCGCCTGCCGAGACGGCGTTCAACAATATCCTCAAGGAGCAGATCAATCGGGTGCTCTCGACCCTGACCGAACGCGAGTCGAAGGTCATCAAATACCGGTTCGGCCTCGAGGACGGCTGGCAGCGCACTCTTGAAGAAGTCGGGCAGAAGTTCGGCGTCACGCGCGAGCGCATCCGCCAGATCGAGGCGAAGGCCCTGCGCAAGCTCCGCCATCCGAGCCGCTCGAAAAAACTCAAGGAATTTTACATGGAATGACGCTTGCATTCGCCGGCGTGGTGTGATACAATCATTACGCTTCAAGGGCCTATAGCTCAGTGGTTAGAGCTGCCGGCTCATAACCGGCTGGTCGCAGGTTCGACTCCTGCTGGGCCCACACCTGCCGAATGATGTCCTAAGCCCCCATCGTCTAGCGGCCCAGGACACAGCCCTTTCAAGGCTGCGGCGAGGGTTCGAATCCCTCTGGGGGCGCCCTTATACAAACCGCCATCGATTGTCCATCGATGGCGGTTTCCCTTTATGGCATATCTTGCGCATCGCGATGTGCCCGCCGATTTTCCAACCAGTTGTTCTGTAGGGGCGAGTTTCGAACCCGCCCCAACAAGGACATTGCGATACAAGCACATCGTAGGGGGACTTGCGGGTTCCGTACCCTCATGCTAAGATTGTTTATCTTCGTCCGAATTTGAGAAAAGGGGAGTATGTTGATGAAGAGGTTTGTTTCGCTTGTTGCCCTGTCGGTCTTTTGTACCGCATCGGCTTTTGCGTTTGACGTGTCGCCCACGCAGACGAATGTGAAGCCGGTTCGCCGCGGCCCGGTCGCCATTTCCGAGAAGCTGATCCGCGCGGTGACCTCCCGCAGCTCCGATATCAAGAATATCGACCTCCTGGTCGCCACCGAAGACGGTCAGCGTCTGGGAAGCCTCCGCGGTGAGCTCTCCGAGCCCCTGAGCGGCGATATGGCCCTTGCCGCCAAGCGGTATATCCAGCGCAACGCGAAGCTGTTCAACCTTCCCGAAGTGAAGGACGACAGCATGCTCAAGATGGTCCGCAACGAGGAAGCCGCCGGTGCCACGCATGTGGCCTTCCAGATGAACGTCGACGGCGTTCCGGTTCATGAGGCGCAGGTTTCCGTTCACATCGGCAAGGACAAGCGCGTCCAGCTGTCGAACGGCTCCTTCCCCACCATCAACGAGATCACCAACCAGATCACCATCAGCCGCCAGGATGCTCTGGCCGCCGCCAAGCGCGCCCTCAACATCAAGAAGATCCGCGGCGTGGCCAAGGCCGAGATGGTCGTTCACCCCGAGAAGGATAACGGCCGCATGGCGTATCTCGTGAAAATGAGCGCCCTCGAGCCCCTGGGCGACTGGGAAATCCTGATCGACGCCGACAACGGCAAAGAAATCAGCCGCATCAACCAGCTCACCTTCTCCCGCGCCAATACCGGCAAGGGCAGCGTGTTCGTGAACCATCCGAATGCCGGCCCCGCCACCGTCGAGGCTCTCCACAACCTGACCAGCCACGGTCTCGAAGGTCTCTACTGCAAGGCCGTGAACGAGGACACCGCCGGCTCGGTGAACGAGAACGACGAGCACGTCTACGATCCGGACAACACCCACTTCGACGAAGTCAATATCTACTACTACATCAACACCGTTCATGACTTCTTCAAGAAGATGGGCTACGACAAACTCGACTGGGCCATCAAGGCCACCGTCCACGTCGGCGACAAGTACGACAACGCCTACTTCTCTCCGATGGAAAACGCGATGGCTTTCGGCGACGGCAACAAGCTGAACGACCTCGCCAAGGAAGAGAGCGTCGCCTGGCACGAGTATTCTCACGCTCACATCGCCCAGATCGTGCGCCTGAACTACAGCGCCGAATCCGGCGCCATGAACGAAGGCCAGGCGGACTACTTCGCCTGCACAATCTCCAACGACGACAAGGTCGGCGAGTATGTCATGAAGAAGATGGGCAAGCCCTACCTCCGCATCCTCACCAACAACATGCACTACCCCGAGGACATCGAGGGTGAAGTGCATGCCGACGGCCGCATCTGGGGCGCCATCCTCTGGGATCTCCGCACCGCCCTGGGCGCCGAAGTCGCCGACCTGCTCATCCACAAGAGCTTCTACTACCTGAAGGCCGGCAGCCCGAAGTTCATCGACGGCGCCAACGCCATCTTCACCTCCGACAAGAACAACTTCGGTGGCAAGTATGCCGACAAGATCCGCGAAGTGTTCAACAAGCGCGGCATCACCAAGGCCGGTGACCCCACCGTCCTGACCGGCGAGCAGATCAAGAGCGCCGCCCGCTTCAACGAAGTGCACGGCGAGTAATCGCTCCGCGATTCCCCAAAACACCGGAGGGCTACGGCCTTCCGGTGTTTTTTTAGATTGGCAACCGATGCCGGCGTCTTTCTGTACCGGGAAAACTGTGATAGAATATTCTTCTGATTTCTGGATGTCGGGGCCCGGGTGCCCCGAGAAGGATGTGAACCAACGATGAGTTACTGCGTTTTCTGTGGCAAAGACCTCCGGCGGGGCGGCGAATTCGTCCAGAACCGGGATGGGATGCTGCTGTGCAAGACCTGCGTCGAGACGGCCGAGGATATCTTCAAGCGGAAGAACGCCAGCGACCGGGACCCCGTCAAAAAGGGCGCGACGGCCGGCAAGGTCGATCTCAAGGCGATCCTCACGGAGTATACCCCCCGGAAGATCTACGACGGCCTCTCGGAATACGTGATCGGCCAGGATGCGGCGAAGAAAGTATTATCTCTTGCCGTATATAATCACTACAAGATCCTTTCGATGATCGATGCGACGGATGTCGAGTTCGAAAAATCGAACATCCTTCTCGTCGGTCCGACGGGAAGCGGCAAGACCCTGCTTGCCCGCACGCTTTCGAAGCTCCTGAAAGTCCCGTTTGCGATCGGCGACTGCACGAGCTACACCGAGGCCGGCTACGTCGGCGATGATGTCGAAAACGTGCTGCTCTCGCTGCTCATCGATGCGAACTACGAAGTCGACGACGCCCAGCGCGGCATCGTCTACCTCGACGAGATCGACAAAAAGGCCAAGACCTCGAACAACGTCTCGATCTCCCGCGACGTTTCCGGGGAAGGCGTCCAGCAGGCATTTCTGAAGCTGATCGAGGGCACCGTGGCCAACGTTCCCCTGACGGCCGGCCGCAAGAACCCGATGTCGCAGCAGGTCGTGAAGATGGACACTCGGCATATCCTCTTCATCTGCGGCGGTGCGTTCAACGGTCTCGAGAAGATCATCGGCAAGCGGCTCCACCGCGATTCGTCGATCGGGTTCAACGCCGATCCGCGGCCGAAGGACCTCGAAGATCACAAGCTGTTCCACTCGGTCGACACCGAGGATCTGCTCCAGTTTGGCTTCATTCCCGAGTTCATCGGTCGCCTGCCGGTGCGGGTTGCCCTCGACGGACTCGGCCGGGCCGATTTCATGCGCATCCTGCGGGAACCGAAGAACGCCATCGTTCGCCAGTTCTCGAAGCTGTGCGAGATGGACGGTTGTGCCCTGAACTTCACCGACGACGGCCTCGAACGGATCGTCGACGAGGCCCTCGCCCGGAAGACCGGCGCCCGCGGCCTGCGCGCCGTGTTCGAGAAGGTGCTGCGCAACGACATGTTTGCCCTTCGCGAACAGGGCATCGACAAGCTCGTCATCGACCGCTCCTATGTCGATCGCCAGTTGTCGAACCTGGCCGAGGAGCATGCCCGCATGCTCGAAACCGCTGCCGACGCCGCCGAGCGTCAGCCAACCCCCGCGACCGAGGCCGTGCCCGCCTGAGCCCCGACGATCCCTGTTCCCGAACATATAAAAAATACCCCCGGATATTTCCGGGGGTATTTTCTTGAGACCGGGTTTGGCTCAGATCGCGGCAGCCGAGTTCCGGACGACGGGGCCGGCCTTGATGACTTCGGGAGAGACGCGGTCCGAGAACGAGGTGAAGTTCTCGGCGAAGCGCCGGGCGAGATCCTCGGCCGTGCGGTCGTAGGCGGCCTTGTCGGCCCAGGCGTTTTTGGGGGTCAGGATTTCCGCGGGCACGCCGGGGCACTCCTGGGGCACCTGGACGCCGAACACGGGATCGGCCGCGAACTTCACCTTGTCGAGGGAGCCGTCGAGGGCCGCCGTCAGCAGGGCGCGGGTGTAGGCAATCTTCATCCGCTTGCCGACGCCGTAGGCGCCGCCGGACCAGCCGGTGTTCACGAGCCAGATGCGGGTGCCGTGCTTTTTCATCGCCTCGCCGAGCATCTGGGCGTAGGTGAAGGGGTGATGCACGAGGAAGGGGGCGCCGAAGCAGGCCGAGAAGGTCGTCGTCGGCTCGGTGATCCCCGCTTCCGTGCCGGCCAGTTTCGAGGTGTAGCCGGAGAGGAAATGGTACATCGCCTGCTCGGCCGAGAGGCGAGCGATCGGGGGCAGAACGCCGAAGGCATCCGCCGCGAGGAAGAACACGTTGCGGGGATGGCCGCCGACGCCCTCGAGGATGCAGTTGTCGATGTGGGTCACGGGGTAGGTCGCGCGCGTGTTCTCGGTGAGCGAGCCGTCGTCATAGTCGGGCCGGTGCAGATCGTCGATCACGACGTTCTCGAGCACCGAGCCGAACCGGATGGCGTTGAAGATCTGGGGCTCGTTTTCCCGGGAAAGCTTGATGCACTTCGCGTAGCAGCCGCCCTCGAAGTTGAAAATGCCGTTGTCGCTCCAGCCGTGTTCGTCATCCCCGATGAGCTGGCGGGCCGGATCGGCCGAGAGGGTCGTCTTGCCGGTGCCGGAAAGGCCGAAGAACAGCGCCGTGTTGCCGTCCGCGCCGACGTTGGCCGAGCAGTGCATCGGGAAAACGCCGCGCTTGGGCAGCAGGTAGTTCATGACGGCGAAGATGCTCTTCTTGATCTCGCCGGCGTAGTTGGTACCGCCGATGAGGATGATCCGCTCGGCGAAGTTGAGGACGATGAAGATCCCGGAGTTCAGCCCCATGGCCTTGAAATCCGGGGCGTGCATGCCGCAGATGTTCAGGACGGTGAAGTCGGGCGTCTCGTTGATCTTGTCCTGCTGCCGGGGCCGGATGAACAGGGTGCGGGCGAACAGGTTGTGCCAGGCCCGCTCGGTCACGACCCGCACCTGGAGCCGGTATTTCGGGTCGGCGCCGGCAAAGCCGTCGAACACGAACGCATCGCGGTTCTGCAGATAGCCGCGGGCGAGCGTCATCAGGCGGTTCCAGTTGTCGGGGGAGAGCTGTTTGTTGACCGGACCCCACCAGATGTCCTTGTGTTCGGGCGTTTCGACGACAAACCGATTGTTCGGGGATCTGCCGGACGGATTGCCGGTTCGCACGACGAGAGCTCCGTTGTCCGCGAGAGTGCCCTCGCCGCGGGACAGAGCCTCCTCGATCAGGGCGGCCGGGGGGAGGTTCCGGTAGACCGCTTTGAGGCCGGTGAGGCCGAGATACTTGACGCATTCTGACGCAGGCATCGTCTTCATGCTCCTTTCCTCGTGGCGCCCGCGCGGGGCGCTGTTTTCGACAAGTCTACCTCACCGCGGCCCCGGTGGCAACCCCCTTTTCATCGGTAGAATAAAAATGCATATAGAAAAACTCCCCCGGCTCGGATGCCGGGGGAGACGTTGCGGAATCAGGCCTGCGTTGCCGGGGGTATTTCCTGGCTGTCGGAAGCTTCCGCCGGCTTCATCAGCCACCAGAGCAGGGCGATGGCGAAGCCGGTTCCGATGCCCAGCACCAGCGCATCGGCGAGCCTCCCGACCCAGGGAAGGTCATACGCGAACAGGCTTCGTGCGCCAAGGACGACGATGCCGACGAGGGCGAGAAGCGCCAGACGCATGCCGGCGGGTCTCATTCTGCCCAAGCCTGCCAGATGCAGGATCGAACTGACGAACAGGCCGGTCAGCAGGATCACGGCTGTCATCCACAGATCCAGGCCGGATTCCCGTGCGTAGAGAAGAAGCAGCCGGGGAGCGCGGCTTCCCGTGGTGATCAGTTTGCGGTTGAACGTCAGCTCCTCGCCCGCCTCGGGGAGGCTGGGGATCACCGGCAGAAGGCCGGCCGAAGTGGGCGTCCCGGTCGTGCCCATGCCGCGGGGCATGTTCTGGGACACCACGTTCGACATCCGCCGGGCGGCGAACCGGTCGGGGGACACCGGCGCGGGGAAGGAGGGGAGATAGGCGCTGCCGAGCTGGAACTCGCCTCCGCGGCGTGCCAGGAAGAAGCCTTCGGGGACCCCGACGACCCAGTTCATCTTGCTGACGTCGAGAGACAACTGGGGCAGGACGAGATCGAGCCGGCCGCGCCCTGCGAGCCTGCCGAGCCGTTCCCGGAAGAACAGGGTGACCGTGAAGGGCGTATAGGCCTTTCCCGACCGCGGCGAGCGGATCAGCGGCACCGAGATGTCGCCTTCCGCGCTGCGACCGGGTTTCATCGCCTCCCCGTTGACCAGCAGGGCCAGCAGCTTCAGCCGCTCGGGTACTGCTCGCAGCACGAGGAACTGGTTGTTGTTGTTCCGGATCATCAGGTCGAGCCGGGTGAGCGCCTCGCCTTCGGCATTCAGCACGGTGCGGGCCGAGGCCGCATCGATCTGGGCCGTGCTGACCTCGATGTTGCGATGTTTGGTGACGGTGACGGTCGCCGTCGCGTCTTTCTGGTATTTGAACGCCTGGGCGATGAAGCCCCGGGCCTGCGCGGAGAGGTTTTCGGGCAGTTCCGAGGCGTCGATGCCGGTCGCTTCAGGGGAGTGATCGACCTGCACCTCGAGGCCGCCCCGCACCTCGACGCCGAAAAAGCCGTTCTGGCGGTCGATGCGGGAGCGGGAGCCGGCGCTGCGCAGCCGGGGCAGATCCAGGGCGAACCTGCCGTTGATCTCGGGGGTCTGGCGTTCCATCGCGATCCGCAGCTCCACCTGGTTCATCCGGCGCGCGTTCAGCTGCACCCGGAGCTCCTGGGCTGCGCCCCGGGGCAGGCAGATCCAGCTCGCGACATCGCCGCCCGATACTTCAAGCACGTCGGCGCCGGCGGGGATCTCGAACAGGAACTCTCCGGCCGGATTCTGGTCGATCTGGAGCCGCACGAGATCATTCGCGGCGATCACACCTTCGGAAACGGTGAACAGCATCTCATGGTCTACCGCGATGCGTGCCACGCCGGGCGCCGGGAGGACGGCGGGAGCCGATGCCGTCTGGTGGCCGGGGACGGCCTGCGAAGCCCGGTTGCGCCACTCGACCTGGATGGCGGGGGCCGGCTGGAGGATGGCTTTGATCCAGCTTTTCCCGGCCGTTTCGCCGCGTTCGAGCACGACGGCCGGCTGGATGTCGATCGCCTGGTCCGGTCGATCAAGGATCAGTTCGAACTGCGCCGGGCCGTAGGTGGGCAGCGGCAGGCGGAATCCGTCGACGCCGGTATCGGTGCGGGTGCGCGAGGTGAGATCTTTCACCAGCCGGGCCTCGATGACGACCCGGCCTTCCCGGTCGGTCAGGATGGCCGGCCGGCGATCGGCCTGGACGAACCCGGGAACGGCGTTGTTCATCAGCATCTGCTGCTGCATCGGGGAGGGCGCCTGTTGCACCTGCTGGGCGATCTGGGAGACGTCGTCCCGGCGGGGGCCTGGCCGGAGCGCATCGGCGGCGAGAAGCGCCGGCACCCCCTCGATCGTCAGGGATCGCACACCAACCCCATCGGTGGGAAACTCGATCTGCTTGTATCCCTTGCCGTGAAGCTGGACTTCGAGGCGCAGAGACAGGTTCACCCGCTCCCGTTCGACCTGTGCCGTGCAGGAGGCCGAGACGAACGTGACGCCGAGAGGCGGGAACCACCGGGAAGGATCGGGCTCGGGAATTCCCAGATCCTTGAGGTAGGTGTAATCGTCGATCGTGAGTCCCACGAAGCTCCCGTCACGCGGGAGGCGGTCACCGAGCTGGGAATACGGTACATACAGATCGACCGTCTTCTCGACCCGGGGATCGGCTTCTGGCGTGGTTCCTGCGAACGCGGGCAGACTGCCGGAAGAGAACAGGAGCACGAGAACGATGAGGAGCGGCGTTTCGGGACTCGCTCCGGCCCGGCGGAAGGCGATGAGTTTGCGTCCGGCAAGAAACAGAATCAGGAAGAGGAACAGGGATTTCCAGATGCCGGACTGGATTCCCGGTAACCCCTGCTCGAGGAGGGCGGTCCCGGCGAAGAGCACGAGAAAAGAGGCCCCGGCCAGCCAGATGCGCTGCCCCCGGGCTGCCAGCCAGAGAAGGATGGCGAAGACGAAGCCGATGAGCCAGGCGCCGGCCTCGAGGGCTGTCCGAAGCGGTTCCCAGAAGATGATCCCGCGGAACCGGCCGATCTCGCCGGCGGGAAGGTGGGTGCGGAACACCGTGACGGAGCTGCCGCCGGTGGGAATCTGCATGTCGACCGGCAGAGCCCCGATGTCACGCCCCGAGGACGGCTTGCGGAGGAGTTTTGAAACCGGCCGGGGAGCCGACGGAGCGCCCAATGGTGCCCCCATCTGCTTTTTCGCCCGCATCTCGGGCCGCCCTTTTTCGAATGCCATGTCCTGCGCTTCGTTCATCGAATCCTCGAGGGAGTCGACGAGCTTGCTTTCGGGAGCCGGCTCGGCGGAGCCTGCGGAGTCCATCTCTTCATCCACCCTGATCATCGGCGGAGCGGCGAAATTCCGGGTGCCCTGGTCGGTGATGCTGCCGATCATCGGCCCGCTCACGCTCGCGAGGAAGATAAAGCCGAATATAACAAACATTATAATACCAAGCCGTTTCCAAGAGATGCCGTCGTCGGTGAGCACTCCCCTGATCCGGTTCCAGAGAAGGTAGAAGCCGAGGATGAAAGCGACCAGCAGCAGGACTTCCCCTGTCTGGGCGAGCTGCATGAGCTCCCCGATGAACTCGAGGGGGGAGAGCCGCAGCCGACGGAAGGGGGTGTCCAGGTTCGAGGCGAACGCGAGCAGGTCATACCGGTCCGGGGCGTAGATCCGCCAGTCGAGCCGCATGATATCGAAGCCCAGGGCGGGAAGTGCCGCGTTCATGCGATACCAGAGGCCGCTCGCGGGAGCCGGCAATTTGTAGACCAGCCGGACGGGGAAGCCGTTCTTCCCGGCAGCGGCGGCCACGCCCGTTCCGATGGGAATCAGGCAGGTGTCGGAGCCGCGGGTGGAGGCGATGACGGGGGCGCCGTCGATGGCCGTCGCGAGAATCTCGGTGCCGCTTGCGGTGCGGGCTTCGAGATACTGGGCTCCGTTGTTCTTGAGGATCATGTCGAGGCAGGTGACGGAGGAGCCGTCATTGGTGAGCACCGTCGTTCCGGTCACGGCATCGATGACGGCATTGAGCACCGGCACGTCGGCGTGGCGGAGCACGTCGAGTTCGAGCGGGGGATCGAGGGGCGGCTCGAGATACCGGAACGCGAGCAGGATGGGCCGTTTTGCAAGGCCGGTCAGCTCGGCGGGGAGATCGCTGACATCGACGGCGGTGACCTTGGGGAGCATCGCGAGCGAGGCCGTTTTCCGGATCTCGATCGTGGTGCGGGCCTCGATCCCGATGTAGCCCTGGTCGCGTTCGGCGCCAAGAACCCTCGTGACGGGCAGCGAGAGAAGCTGGGCAACGTCGGTCATGCGGGTTTCGGTCGTCAGCTCGAGACTGACCGCTCCCTTGACCTGGGAGGTGAAACGGCAAATGAGGCGGGTTTGCGTGCCAATTTCGAGTTCGTGGCCGGCAAGCCGGTCGCCGCGCAGGTCGAGGAGTTCGGTTCCGGACGGGATCAGCAGCGTCACCTGGTCCGTCGGGGAGCGCAGAATATTCAGATCGAGCCGGGTCTCGGACCGGACAAATCCTTCCCCGATCGAGTGAAGAACCTGGGTTTCCCCGAAATACCGGGGTGGCGCCTCGACTCTGGCGGCCTGCGGCAGCGGGGCAGGGGAAGAAGCCGCCTCGGGAGGCGTTTCCGGCTCGGCCGTGGGTGCCGTGCTCGGCGCCCAGCGGATCGTGCAACGGTCGGTCGGGCCGAGGATTCCCGAAAACCATGTTCCGTCTTGCGTCACACCCTGTTCGAGACCTTCCGCCCGGTCGATCTCCCCGAACTGGGCGGGGCTGTCGACAGTGACCCGGATCTCGTTCGTTGGCACGCGCGGAATCCGGAACGTCACCTCGTTCCGTTCGGGATCATCGATCTGGGGGCAGAAAAACGAGAATCGCAGTTCATGGCTTCCCGGCCCCTCGAGGGCCAGGATGAAGTCGTTGTTCTGCGGCTGGCGCCGCGACGAAGGCCCCTGGGCGCCAGCCGGCCGCAGGCTGCGAACCGCGTTGAACCGCTTCTGCAGCAGATCGACCTGGCCGCGCGGGGCAGCCTCGTCCTGGATGCCCGCGAAGGGGGTCGGAGCGATCCCGGCAGGCTTCCCGTCCAGGGTGACCCCGTCGAAGCCCAGGTCACCGCCGGGCAGTTGCAGCGTGGCCCAGCGCGAATTGGGCATCTCGAACAGGATCCGCCCCTCGACGTGCGCCACGCGGTTTCGCACCACGATGCGGTAATCGGCCCCGCCGAACACGAAGTCGACGTCGAGCCGGGGCAGCGGGCTTGACGGATGTCTTGCCAGGAACGCTTCCTTGGCATTCCGGAGTTCTTCGTAGGTATTCCGGGGCAGAAGCAGGAATCGGGGATTCTGCTCGAAAAGCTGCTTCGTGTCGTCGAAGGGGATGTACCGAACCCGCTCGGACACCTTCCCGGCTGGTGCCGACGCAACCGCAGGCAGGCCCGGGGACACCGGCTGGGCGGGTGCGGGCGTGGCCAGGCTCACGAGAAGCGCAAGTACCACCACAAACATCGGGAGTCGGGACGTGATGAGCGATCGGAAATGCGGCATGCCAGTATCCTCCCTGTATCCATGCCCGGCCGTCGTGCCGGCAAAATCTTTCTGCGACGTTCATCCTACCGGTCGCCCTCCCCCCTGTCAACGCGGCGCGGCCAACACGGGGCAGCCCCCTTCTCTCCGCCTGCAATGGTTGATCCCCGGGAACGATGCTGTTATGCTTGACGAAGGGCAGCGAAACGCCCACCGAACGAATGAGAGGTATGACATGTTCAACGCCGTGGAGTTGATGATCGACGAGTTCATCCGGCGCCTGCGCGACGGGTATCGGCGCAGTTTCGGGGGGCAGAATCCGGAGTATGCCGACATCATCTGCTGGGCAGCCGGGATGGCCCTCGAAAATATCGCAAACAGCGATGCCCTGTACCACAACGTCGAGCACACCATTCTCGTCACTCTCGTCGGCCAGGAGATCCTCCGCGGCCGCCAGCTCCGGCAGACCGGCGTATCCCCGGCCGACTGGATGCACTGCATCATCTCGCTCACCTGCCACGACATCGGGTATGTGAAGGGCATCTGCCGCGCCGACCGTCCTGGCGTCTACGCCACCGGGAAGGGCGAGGAGACGGTCCGGCTCGGCTTCGGCAGCTCGGATGCGGCCCTGGCCCCCTACCATGTCGATCGCGCCAAGCTCTTCGTCTGGGAGCGGTTCGGCATGCATCAGCTCATCAAGCCCGACGTGCTGGCCGCGAACATCGAAACGACCCGCTTCCCTTCTGCAGGAACCGGAACCGGATCGGACGGCATCGGATACGCGAACATCGTCCGGGCCGCCGACCTGATCGGCCAGCTCAGCGATCCGCGGTATCTCAAGAAGCTGAATGCCCTGTATTACGAGTTCGTCGAAGTCGAGCTCGACAAGAAGTTCGGATATTCCAGCCCCGCCGATCTGAAAAAGATCTATTCGAGATTCTATTGGAAAACGGTGTATCCGCATATTCGCGAGATTCTGCCGTATCTGCGGCTCACCCAGCAGGGGAAGGAGATCCTCTCCAGCCTTCATGCGAACGTGTTCGACGTCGAGCACGACGACTGGTATCTCAACAGCGAGATCGAGCCCGGCTCGACATGCAGCCTCACCGGAGGCGCCTCCTGAACGGCCAGGATCCGAAATATCCGCCCCGCCCCCCGGAGGGCGGGAGCTGGCCTGCCGTCCGCAATGGCCCCTGGTCCCCGCGCCCCCAGGGCACGGGGCCGGAAGGCCATCGGCAGCGCGTCCGCGAACGGTATGACCGGTCGGGCCTCAAAGGCTTCGCCGAGCACGAGATTCTCGAGTTTCTGCTCTTTTTCTCGATTCCGCGCCGTGATACGAAGCCGGATGCCAAGCGGTTGCTGCACCTGTTCCGCGATCTTCCCGGCGTGTTCGCCGCTTCCCGGGAGCGTCTGATGGAAGAAGGCGGCCTGAGCCACGTGTCCGCGCGGTTCCTGCATCTGGTGCGCGATATTTCCCAGCACGTCCTGCGCCAACGCACCTTCGGCGCCACGCCCCGCCTCGGCGATGCCCGTTCGGCGGTCACGTATCTCTCGGCCTTGATGGCGAATCTGCCGATCGAACGGTTCCATGTCGTGTTCCTCGACAACGCGAATTCCGTTCTCGCGGATGAACAGATCTCCAGCGGCACCGAAGACCAGACGCCCGTGTATCCGAAGCAGGTGATGAAGCGTGCGCTCGCCCTTCACGCCACGGGAATTCTCGTGGCCCACAACCATCCGACCGGCCATCTCACGCCGTCCGCAGCCGACCACGAGATCACCCGGGCGCTCGAAGCCGCCGCCCGCACCCTGGATATCCGGCTTCTCGATCACCTCATTCTGGGTCGCGAAGGCGGCGGATACTTCAGTTTCCGGGAGCACGGATTCCTCTCATGATCGATTATCGTCTCAAAGGCATGCTCGAAAATCCCTTCGTCAAGGGGCTTCTCAACTCCCTTGGCGAAGGCCTCGTCATCGCCGACGCCGAAGGCCGGGTTCTGTATCTGAACACCCAGGCGGAGCGGATTCTCGCCGTCACCTTCGAGGAGATCCGCGGCAAGGAGATGGCGCTGTGCCACAGATGCCCGTGGAGAATCACCGAAATTCTCGGGAACTCCGCCTCGGATGCGCCGTACCGCGCCGAGATCCCCGTGCGCGACCGATGGCTCACGATCACGGCTTCCCCGCTCCTGGATGGCGAAGGGGGGCTTGCCGGGTCCGTGATGGTGGCTCGCGACACCACCGAACGGCACCAGCTCGAGGCCGCGCTGAAGAAGACGAATGCCGAGCTGAAAGAGCGTCACGAGGGGCTCGACCTCCAGATCGAGCTGGCCCGGAACATCCAGAAAAGCCTCATGCCCGCGGATCTCGCCGCGTTCCCCCGTGCCCGTGTCCGGCTCTGGAACAAACAGTCCCAGGTCGTCGGGGGGGACGTGCTGTTCGTCCAGGAAGAGAAGGACGGCGGCTGGCTCCTGATCGGCGATATCATGGGAAAGGGGCTGTTCGCCTCCCAGTTCGTCCCCCTCATCCATGAGCACATGCACGAGGAGATCGACCGGGCCTCGTCGCCCGCCGATCTGCTGACGCGGCTGAACGACCGGCTGACCTCGTTCATCGGGGAGCGGTTCACCCTGTTCATCACGATGGTCTGCCTTCGCTGGAACGCGACCGACGGCACCCTTCGGGGCGCCTGCGCGGGGCACGAACCGCCGTTCGTCATCGGGCCCGACGGAGCGATCTCGACGTTCGGAACGCAGGGACCTCCCCTGGGCCTTGGTATCCAGAATCCCTGGGCCGGCATCGAAGTGGCCCTGGCGCCGGGGAGCCGGGTCGTGTGTTTCACCGACGGGGTGAAGGAGGTCTTCAAGGACGACCCGGCGGCCGATCGGGAGGGGTGGTTGCGTACGACGGTTGACGAGATCGTTTCCCGCGGGGGAGATCCGTTTTCCGAGCTGGTTGGGCATCTGAACCGGCTGGCTCTGAAAAAAGCCCCGCATGATGACCAGAGTCTGATGGTCCTGGAGGTTCAATAGTGAAACGTATAATACTAATGGCTATTTATGTTCTCGCTTCTGTCGCCGGTGCCGGCGCCGCCGACGTGACCTGGTATCCGCTCGAGGGGCCGGCCGCCCAGCGGGTGCTCGTTCCCGGAGAGCCGCCCCTGCTGGTCGGTCAGGCCAACGTGTTCAACAACTGCGTCGAGTTCGGCTTCGGCATCGCGATGACCCAGGCCGAGCAGGAGCAGTTGCGGACGGCTCTGATGCAGGAGTATCTCGAGTTCCGGAGCGATCTGCTCGAGGACCTGAAGGAGCTCGGGGAGTTGTGGAAGGATGTGTGCGCCACCCCGGTCGAACAGCAGGGGAAATACCGGCTCATCCTCCGCGACGTGCTGGTCGGGGAGGCGGATCGGAGCCCTGGGCTCGGGATTTCCCAGGCGATCAGGAAGATCAACGCCATGGAGGCCGACGTCGTCGGTGCCGGAACGCCCCCGGTGACGCGACGGTCGTTGGATGCACTGCTCGAGCTGGTTCAGATGGCTCTCCGGTTCCGCGACCGGCGCGTCGTCGCCTGGGATCAGGCGCAGCGCCAGGAGCTCGAGGCGGCCCTTTTGCGGCGACTGCCCAGTCTCACCCCGGTGGGCAGGAACTGGCTGGCGAATGCCGACATCCACCGGGCGCTGATCGAGCGCAACTGGCAGGAAACCCCGGCCGACGAGCGCGAGGTGATCCGGCGCCTGCTGATCGAGACCTTCGCCCCGGCGTCGAAGGCCGGCAGCGCGTTTCCGGTCGATGTCGAGGGCATCCCGCTGCCGCCGCCCAACCTCTTCCCGCTGCCGACCGTTCTTCCCTGGCCGATGCGCTGAGGATCAGACGTCGAAATCCTTGTTCCCGACGGTGCGAGCGATGTCGTGCTCCGTCCGTTTGCCTGCTTGGGTCAGAAGATCGTTGATCTTGCCGTACAGCACTTCGAGGCCGACCTGGTTGTTCGAGCCGTGGGGGATGATGAGGTCCGCAACGTAGCGTGAAGGCTGAACGAGGCTGATCGCCGCGTCCCGGACGGTGCTCTCATACTGCGAAATGATGCTTTTCACGGTTCTGCCGCGTTCGATGTGGTCGCGCTTCAGGCGCCGGATGACGGCGATGTCGAGGGGGACGTCGACGTAGATCCGCAGATCGCACAGGGGCATCAGTTCGGCGATGCAGAAGAGCAGCAGGCCCTCGACGACGAGGATCGGGTGCGGTTTGACCGTGACCGTTTCCTTCAGCCGGTCGGAAACCTTGAAATCGTAGATCGGCCGTTCGACCGACCTGCCGTTCTTGAGATCGTAGATGTGCTTGATCAGCAGATCCGTCTCGAGCGCGTCGGGATGGTCGTAGTTCTTGATCGGCTGCTGGCCCTTCGGCCGGTAATACATGTCGTGTTCGAGGATCGAGACTTTTCCCGGAAACCGCTTCTCGATCGCCTTCGACACGCTGCTCTTGCCCGAGCCTGACAGGCCTGAAATGCCGATCACGTAAATCTGATGCATCGTTTTTCTCCTGATACGGCGCCAACGGTGGGGCTGACGCGGCCAAAAAAATGGGCCGGGTTTCTCAACCCGGCCCGAATCATAAGGAGGCAAACAAAACCATAACCCCTTTCGACCGAAGATGAGGTTTCGTGAAGGGGTTCGAAATCGCCGCCGGCAAACACCGAGCGACATCCGCAGACATCGGAGGTCGGGGATGTGCCGGCACGGCGTTCCGTGGATGAAGAAATTGTTCCGAAAAAAAACGGGCGACCCCGGATGGGTCGCCCGTTCTCGTATGTCATGGGATCAGGAGAGAAGCTGGGCCAGAGTATCGGCGATCTTGTCGGAAGACAGGCCGAACGAGGCCAGGAGCTCTTCGGGCGGGCCGGAGCGCGGGACACGGGTGACGGCCACATGATGCCAGTCGCGGATGCGGCCGGCGAGGGCGCTTGCCACGGATTCCCCGATACCGCCTTCCCGAGCGTGCTCTTCGAATACGATGACCCGGCCGCCCGAAGCATTGATCGCTTCGATCATTTTTTCGGTCGGGAAGGGCTTGAGGCAGTACAGATCGACGACCTGGACCTGGTTGCCGTTGGGGAGGCTGTCGACGGCCTTGAGCACCTCGTGCAGGATGACGCCGGCCGTGACGACGGTCAGTTTCGGGGCACGGGCCGGCCGGATGATCTTGAGATCGCCAAGCGGGAACTGTTCGTCGGCCTTGTAGAGGAGCTGGGTCGCGGGGCGGGAGAGGCGGACGTAGCCAGGGCCTTCGTGGCGG